>Ga0209668_10000039_pt1 | contig 49389 bp, 47 predicted proteins | sample FrelakmetPLP11PL_FD_187150 | JGI IMG/M metagenome (GOLD analysis project Ga0209668, IMG submission 187150) | Freshwater lake sediment microbial communities from the University of Notre Dame, USA, for methane emissions studies - PLP11 PL (SPAdes)... | ecosystem: Environmental > Aquatic >...
GTTACCCAATGACGCCTGCCACTTCGATTCTCCATAGCCTAGCCGCAAAAGGCCCAAAGAACGGCGTGATCGTCCGTCAGGCCTCAAGTGAAATCGAGGCAATCGGTCTTTGCGCAGGCGCTTCATACGCTGGCAAACGTTGCATAACTGCTACATCTGGTGGAGGTTTTGCTTTGATGACCGAGTTCGTGAGCCTCCTAGGTAGCACAGAAATCCCGCTCGTAGTTGTTGATTCACAACGGCCTGCGCCAGCTACCGGCCTCCCGACCCAAACTGAACAAGGCGACCTTTTATTTGCAATTCACTCAGGACATGGAGATTTCCCAAAGATCGTTCTAGCGCCGGGCAATGCAGAAGAAGCCTATTATCTTTTGGCTGACGCGCTTAATCTTGCCGAAAAATACCAAGTTCCTATAATCTTCCTCCTGGACAAACATCTATCCGAGAGCAGTGCAATGATTGCTCCATCTGAAAGCGGCAAGATTTCTATACAAAAAGAAAAGACTACGACCGTATCGGATATTCCATTCAGGCGATACTCTTTTGACACTTCCACAGGCGTTTCACCTAGAACCTTCCCTGGCCAGCCTAAAGGCATGTATATCTGCAACAGCGATGAGCACGATGAATATGGCTACTCAAATGAAGAGCCGGAAGTAAGAAGGAAGATGATGAATAAACGCATGAAAAAGCTTCAAGCTATCGGTACCGCGCTTCCACCTCCAAAAATCTACGGTGACCCAAACGCCGAAACGTTAATAATCGGATGGGGCTCTACCAAAGGTGCAATCCTGGACTCGATGGAAGCGCTTAAGTCCTCAGGCAAGACCTTCATGTTTATGCAGATCCAATACCTCTGGCCATTTCCAACAGAGTTCGTGCGTAAGGAAGTTGCGAAAGTCAGAGACCCCGCCCTGGTGACAACAAAGAAAGTAGTGCTAGTTGAGAACAACTACTCTGCACAGCTTGGCACGCTTTTAGCACAAGCTGGAGTTAAGGTTGACCAAACTATCACCAAATACGACGGCCGTCCCTTTTTTAGAGATGAGTTAATCGGGAAGCTAGCAAAGATATGAGCACAGACAAGGAGGATCCAAAACTCAAAAGACTAGTTAATTTGTTCTTTGAGGCTGGAACGCTTAGAAAAGTTGCCCGTTCACACAGGCAAACGTTACTAACTGATGACCTTTCAGACAACATAGCATCACATTCATTTAGAGTAACTTTAATAAGCTACTTTCTAGCAAAACAAGAGAAGGCAGATCCTTACAAAGTCGTTATAATGGCATTATTTCATGACCTGGAAGAAGCCCGTTCAGGTGATCAAAACTGGGTTCATAAACGCTATCTTACAGTTGATGAGAACGCTATCATGAAGGACCAGGTGAAAGACATTGTAGAAGATGATGAGCTTTATCAAATAGAGCAGGAATATGAAGAAAGAAAGACGATTGAGTCTAAACTGGCAAAAGATTCAGACTATTTGGATCAAATTTTATTATTGAAGGAATATTCCCGCCAAGGAAACAAGGAAGCTGGTAGCTGGCTAGTTGATAATGAGCAGGCTAAGCGGCTGTACAGTGAATCTGCAAAGAAACTAGCAAAGGAAATAATTAACAGTGAGGTTGACGATTGGTGGATAAACCTCTGGACTGCAGATAGGAAGAAACTATGACAGCCGAAGCAAAGAAACCACAACGCCAATACACAAATGACCAGGTCTCGACGTGGTGCCCGGGATGCGGAAATAACGTGATCAAGGCCGCGCTGTCACAGGCGCTTACAGAACTCAAGCTTCCGCCTGAAAAAGTGGTATTAACTTTTGATATAGGATGTATCTCTAACAGCGCGGACGAATATTCGACATATGTATTTAAATCGCTTCATGGAAGAGCAATACCTCCCGCCGTCGGGATCAAGCTTGCAAATCCAGAATTAACAGTTATTTCAATTCTGGGAGACGGTGGGGCATATGGCGAAGGAATTGAGCATCTCATCAGTGCCGCCAAACGGGACGATGACATAACCGTGCTAGTCGCTAACAACGAGATCTACGCATTGACCACAGGCCAAACTTCTCCCACCACGCCGAAGGATAAAAAGACGATCTCATACCCGGATGGATCACCAGATAGACCACTAGATCCAATTGATATTGCAGTAGCGGCTGGCGCAACATTTGTCGCTAGAGGATTTAGTGCAGACCAGCCTCAATTAGTAGAACTGATTAAAAAGGGCATAAACCACACAGGGTTCGCTCTAATCGATGTGCTTCAGCACTGCATCACCTGGAATGGCGTCGACTGGTTAGCCGCCACAAAAAAGACCGTTAAGACAGGTGTTATCCGCGAGCGCAAGTAAGCAGAAAGATCATAAAGTACAGTTACCCCTACGGTTGACGCACTTCTAGTTTCCTGATAATCTGATTTAGCAAAAGTTATGAATACTATCGATCAGATAATCAATCGAAGACATCGAGGCAACAAAGGAGAACCCATCATCATTCCAGCAGATGCCAAGAATCAGAGAGTAACACCTAATCGCATCACCGCAAAGCCAAAACAAAAAAGACTTGCTTACGGATTAGTTACACTTAACCTACTTGCGCTGGTTGTAGTCGTTGGATTTTTAATATCTGGTAAAAACCCTAGAGTGCTCGGAGCCGAAGAACAGACCTTTACAATGCCTGGAACAGGCGCATATCTCGCAAACTTTGACGATGTCGGGTATGACGACTGGAGCAGTTCCACAGTTGTTAGTGAAACTGAAGTCTCTCTCGAACAAGCGGCTGATTGGTGGGATGCAGACTGGGACTATCGCAGAACAATAACAGTAAATAACCTTTCTGGAGAAAATCTTGCCCAATACACTACAGTACAAATCTCTGTAAACACAGAAGCGCTTTATGACGAAAGTAAAGTAAAAAGTGCGTGCGAAGACCTTCGGTTGCTTTACTATTCAGGTGGGGTTCATGCTGAGATTACACGTTCATATTATGTAGCCTCTGGCGCAACCAACTGTTCTGATTCAACTGCGACTACTTTAACATTTCCTTTGAGCGCTGCTATTACAGCAGGAAACTCAGATGCAAATTACCAATTGTACTATGGCAATACAGGCGCCGCTGACCCTGCAGTTGGAGCTGATGGTTACAATATTAATACTGCAACAGTCACGTTAGCCTGTCCGCTAAATGGCACTACAACATGCATTGAAAGCGAAACTCCTTCTTCAGCGACAGGCGCTATCCGCTACACTGGTTCGAAAAGCGCGATATCTTTTGATGGCGTGGACGATACTGTTGATTTTCCTGATATTTCAGTCGGCTCCACATACACTATCGAAGGCTGGTTTAAGACTAAGTCAAGCAATGTAGGATACCACCGACTCGTTTCTACTGCCAGCGGTGGGGTCGAATTGATTATGACACCTGAGTTAACACTTGGAATGTTTGATACAAACGGGACTGTTAGAAGCTCTACCGGAACGTTCAATGACGGAAACTGGCATCATCTGGCTGTAGTCAGAGACGGAGCATCCTATTATTTTTTTGTCGATGGGGTATCAAATACATATACAAATTCATCTCCTGGAACTGGATTTGCCTGGAACTCACAAGTTTACTATTTATCCTCTGTAAGCGGCGGAGCTGCTGACGAAGTTCGTATCTCAGATGTTGCTCGATACACCTCTGGTTTCACCCCACAAACAAGTCCTTTTACTTCTGACGCAAACACAAAGCTCCTTCTGCATTTTGACGAGAATGGCAATGATCCAATAGATGTCGATGCTGCGATCGATTCTTCAGGAAATGGAAACGATGGTGCAATTACGGGAGCAAAATATATATCAGGCTTAGTTGGAGTAGACAACTCTATCTCAACTACCGGTTCTCTCCTTACACAACCTTACGCTGGACACCAAGGAATGCTTATTGAGGAAGGAACAATTAATAAAATCACTAACCCTAGTTTTGAGCACGCAACCTATAATACCAGCTGGACAGCTGGTGCTAGTATCACGGCAACAGAGAATACAACATCTCCGTATAATAAATTCGGATCGAAATCTGCTAAGCTGGTTGCCGGTGCAGACGATACCTTTGTTATGGCTATTAATGCAGGAAACACTAACAACCATACTCTTTCAGCATACGTTTATGATTCTGATACCGGAGGAACAGTAGATGCCACAATTGCCAAGCTCGTGTTTAACGGCTCAGCACAGACCACAACGTATACCAATACCGGAGGAGGGTGGTGGAGGTTATCATATACAACTGCCGCAGGAAGTGACTCTCAAGACTATGGAGTTCAGGTAAAAAACGGTAAAACTATATATCTTGACGGCGTTCAACTTGAAGAAAAAGGCTTCGTTACTACTTATTGCGATGGATCACTTGGAACTGGGTATCAATGGGTTGGTGACTCAAACAACAGCCAAAGTTCACGAACAACAGAAAAGCTCACGTATGCTACGGCTGGTAATATCTCAGATACAGTAGGAACGATAAGTTTGTGGCTAAAAATGATCGATAGTCCTTCGTTAGGAAATGTTATTAATATCGGAAACGGTGCTGGCGGCGGCGGAGCTTCAGGCTTAGGGATAACAGTTCAGAGTGGCCAATTCCGTTATTTCTATGGAACAAAAGACAACTGGAGTAATTATCCTGAAACAAACAAATGGTATCACCTTGTCCTTACTTGGAATATGAGCGACACTACAGCCCGTTTCTATATTAACGGAACCCTTTCAGGTGATAGCTCAAATCTTGATCAGCCTATTTTAGGTGACTCGATTGTAATCGGTGGCGTACCATATGCCTGGGACTTTTTCCAAATTGATGGCGTAATATCAGATCTGAGAATATATGACCAACAACTAACAACAGCCACAGTATCAGACCTCTATTACCAAGAACTTGTTACTCATCAAAGTGCAGCAGAGGGCAGCGAAAAATATGGCGCAACAGGTACATATACCACTCCGGCACTTGATTTAGGTCCTTGTGCTGAGTGGTCAGCAACAGACGATTTCGCAACAACTGAGACACTAAACGGAGGTACATTATCTTATCAAACTTCCACGTCAGCTAATGGCACTGATTGGGACGCATGGCAAGACCTATCTGGCGCAGAAATTCAATCAGAACCCCAAAGATACATGAAGGTAAAAACCAGTTTTGCCTCACCAGGAGACCAGGGCAATACACCACTGCTAAGGGGTCTAGAAATAAACTATATTCCGGATGCCACAGCGCCAACCAACCCAACAACACTGGTCACTTCGCCTGGAACCTCAAACACTTGGTTTAATGATTCAACACCTTCGTTTAGCTGGCCAAGGGCAGAACAAGAGGGTGGGGCGACCGACCCAGGGGAGGGAGCCTCAGGCGTTAAACAGTATCATGTCTATTTTGGATCAGACGACACGGCTGTACCTTACAACACGGTTTCGAATAAAACTATTGTAGCTGACCCAGGCTCAAACGACGTAGAATACACACTTGGTACTGCGCTAACAACTAAAGGCACCTACTATCTCCGAATTCAAGCTGAGGATAACGCGGGGAACTATCCTGGAAATAACCCAGAAGATACCTGGTCCGCCTTTATCTATAAATACGAAACGATTAATGCTGTCGCGCCGCAATACATTAGTGTTAATCCATCTGGTTATACAAAAGACAACCAATATACATTTACCTGGCCAGCCGGAACAGATTCAGATTCAGGTGTGTGGGGATACTGCTATAAGGCAGGAGCTGAAGTCGAGACTTGCGAAACCAAAGAAGCGCTTCTCGTTGGTGAAGCCTATCAAAAGGCACTATCTGACATCGCATATCAGGCAGGAGAGAATATATTCTACGTTCGTACCAAAGACAACGCGGGAAATTATTCAACAGCTGTTCAAACTACATTTTATTACAATCCGGACGCGCCAAGCGCGCCTGTTTCCGTGGTCGCGCACGCGACCACGGGCTGTAGCGGTGGAGATGACAACTGTTGGTACTTCACCTGGAATGAACCTGTCGATTTCACAGAGGAGATTGTACACTACTATTATTCAATTAATACTGTACCTGATGCTAATAGTCCAACAGTTGAAGGCGACACGACACAAACAACTTCATTTGCCGCAGGAACCAAGCAAGGAGCAAACGTTTTCTATGTAGTAGCCGAGGACGTGGTGGATGTAAATTTTGGGGTATACGGCCAAGCATCGTTTAATGTTGATACTACCGCACCTGGAATACCTGATGATCCTTTCATTGCAGACGCTTCCAATCGCGATACAGAAGAATGGGCATTAACTGTGAAATGGAGTGAACCAGCAGATACCGGTAGCGGAATGGATCACTATAACCTGTATCGCTCTACGAACGGAACGGACTTTTCCAAGGTCGGTGAAGCTACGACAACAATCTATTCTGAGGCTGCTCTTTCAAACACAAACACATACTACTATAAGGTAGCAGCCGAAGATAATGCCGGCGCAGAATCTGGGCTTTCTGCCGCAGTTTCAGCGCAACCCACAGGTAAATACACTAATCCACCACTTTTTGGCGGTACACCCAGTGCTGACACAACCGCACATACAGCATCAATCGAATGGACAACCGACCGTCAGGCTGAATCTTATGTTGAATATGGCTTAACAACTGACTATGAACTTGGCAGAGTTGGTGATGGAACGTTGACTACAGTCCATAAAGTAGTTATCCGAGGCCTTGCAGCTGAGTCCCTTTTCCATTATAGGGTTCAAAGCTTAGATGATGGCGGCATACGAAACTACCCACCTGAAGACGCGTACTCTACGGATTATATGTTCGAGACATTAGTTGCACCAGATATAACCGATTTAAATATTACTGATATTACGCTTTCCGCTGCAACAATTTCCTGGAAAACTACAACTATCTCAACTTCTGAGGTTCATTATGGAAAAACACTCAGTTATGGCCTCATCGAGGAAGAAACATCTGATTCACTGACCACAAACCACACACTACGTCTTACCGGTCTTGACTCAGGGTCCACATACTACGTCAAGATTGTGGGACGAGATGCTGATGATGTTGAAATTTATTCAGATAATTATACTTTCACAACAATCGCATATCCAAGAATTTCGAGTCTAGCATACGAAAAGGGTGAAGTCGATGGTTCATACGGGATGAACCTAACATGGGAGAGTAATGTACCAATATCCTCTACCGCAAGATACTATCCATCTGAAATACCTACTGAAATACAAGATGAAAGCACAGCTGATCTTGAAACTACCCATACAATGTTTATAGCTGGTCTTCTCGATAACACTTCATACCAACTACAAGTACAAGGCAGAGACGCTTATGGAAATCTTGCAGCTAGCGAAATTGTTGAGTTCACTACAGATATCGATACCAGACCTCCAATAATTAGCAAACTTATTGTAGAAACCGCATCTCAGGGTACCGGTAACGACTCAAAAGCACAGATTATTATCAGCTGGGAGACTAATGAACCTAGTACCTCCCAAGTGGAATATGGCATTGGTGTAGGTGGGGAGAACTACTCAAACAATTCACCTGAAGACAGTTCGTTAAATAAAACGCACGTGGTCGTGCTATCTGATCTAGATACAGGTACACCGTATAGTGTAAAAGTACTTAGTAATGATGCTGTTGGGAATACTGCTAAGTCAGGAAACTACACAATCGTTACGAGTATGCCTACAGAGTCAGCACTTGACCTCATTCTTGGAACTCTAAGGGATAACTTTGGATGGCTTTTTAATTTCTAAACTTCCCAATTCGCAACTGACAGGAAACGATCCTCTGGAACCACAAGCCCTGTCAAGTCAACACCAGTAACGCGATTACTAACAAAGTACGTAATATGTGGATTAAACAAGTAGGCTTCAGGCGCGGCCTGCATCATTCGCCATTGCATTAGGTCATAAAGGGCTTTTCTGGCAACTTGGTCTGTAGTTTTGCGACCATCTTCCAGGTTTTTATCCGTTCTAATATCAGAATAGCCTGAAATATTTGAACCAGGATAATCGACTTTTGTCGAATAATACTGATTATACAAATCCGGATCTATTGGCGTTTCCTGAAAAAACAACAGCGCTTCAAAGTCACGTACAGGCAAAATCATTTCATATAGCGCATTATCTACACGATCTATTCCTGTACCCATTTTATATGGGATTTCACGTAATGTTACATTTACACCAATACTTCTCCATTCCTTTGCGATTAGTTCAACAATCTGCTGGCGTACTGAGTCCTCCTGATAAGTAAGCGTTATAGATGCCTCAACGCCATCTTTTTGGCGATAAGGGCTCTCGGATACGGACTTATACCCAGCAGCATCAAGCACATTCGATGCCTTCTCGATGTTGTATTCGTAGTAATCCAATGAAGAGTTAAATGCCCATGATCTTTGCGCAATTGGTCCATATGAGATATCTCCTTGAGCTTCTAATACTTCATCTATGATCTTTTCCTTGGGTATTGCGTACAAGAGCGCTTTTCTGAACTCTTCATCACCAACAGGTAAGTCCCCGAGACGAAGATTAAAAAATACAACCATTGTTCTTTTCGGTAGCGGCGCGCTAAAGCGCGCCGCTATTCTATTCTCAACCCCAAAACTACTATTTCTCAGATCATAATAACAAAAAGAGTGTACTTGTCCTGCGCTAAGCGCATTCAACGCTTCATCCGCATTTTCAAATAGATAAAAGATTATCCCGTCAAGCTTTGCGATTTCACCCCAATACTCATTGTTTCGACTAAGTACTACCTGATTATCCTTCAGACTATCAAGAACGAACGGGCCTGTCCCTATCGGAGACACCGCAAAAGATGTAGACGAAAGTTTCATCGGATCAGTTCCAGCTAATAGATGCTTAGGCAGTACTGGCCAGGTAAGTGTCTCTATATACGCAGGGTTCTGCACATCTAGTACAAAACTCAAGGTATAATCATCAATAACATTTACGGTTACACCATCTACAGCACCAAAGTACACCCCTCCCACCCCTTCCTGCCTAATTAAATCTAGTGTAAATTGCACATCTTCAATCGTAAAAGGCACACCATCTTGCCACTTTACGCCTTTGCGAATGTTTATCGATATCGTTTTAGCATCAGAAAGCATAGTTACATTGCTGGCTAAATACGGAAGCACCTTCCCTGTGTTATCCACACGCACCAACGGGTCAAAGATTAGTGTATTTAGGTCTCGTGAAAACTGCGTTTCAGGCGCAGGTGTTGAGCTGTTTGGCAGAGGATTAATCTTTACCGGCGGACTCACTACAGCCTCTATTAGGTAATTACTCCTGCTTACGCGTAGAAGACCTTCAATTGCTGGAAACTTCCATACGACGATAGCTGCCATCACCGCTATAATTAATGAAATTATCGCAATTAGCGAATATGGCCGAAACTTGAGAACTGTGGTATTGAAAAGCGAAAACAACTTCATTAAGTAATGTGGATAGATCCACCAGCTTTCGCGAAGTTTAATATGAAAAGGTGTTATGTCCCTCATTGGGCGATATACAAAGCTACTAGCGAAACCGCCATCAGCAGAAACGCTAGCACAATGGTACCATAAAACAGGATTTTCTCAATCCCCCTCCTGGAGTGGTAAAATTCTCCACCACCACCTCCGCCAAAAGTAATCGAGAGCCCGCTTCCACGCTGTTGAAGAAGGATTGAAATCACAAGCAGAACCGAAATTACTATTTGTACGATCGCTAGCCATTTTTCCATGTTAGTTGATTATACCTCGCACTGGCTTGCTCCGCAAGTAACTCTCGAGGTCTGTCCTCGGTAAGCATCTTTATATTGCTGTGCCTTCGCGGTTTCTCAGCACGGTTGCGAAAATATGCGCTGTTTGCACTGCTCTCCAAATGACGGTCCTTGCTTTCTACAGGACATCGCAAAACGCGAAGTCAAGTGCTATACTCGCTATAGCATGGGTTCAACGATCGAACTGAACGACACACTACAAATAACTACTAAACAGGGCCTTCCCGCGGAATTAAAATTTACAAAGCATTTACAACAACCCTTTACTGCCGCATCTTTCAGTAACAAGAGCTTTACCTTCCATGATAAAAAGAATATTCGTGTTTACCATGCTCCACCTATACGTGTCTTTCTTACACACAATATCGAAGGTAAACGGCTTCACTGGGGAAGGGTCGAAGTAATTGAATCGACAAGCAGACGGTTTAGCTCTAGTGAAACAATAAAGTTTAAATAGACGAACTGGAAAAGTGAAACCGGTAACAACAATATATAGTTCGCCAGAACTGAAACGTCATCGCACAAACCCAGATGCCGGCTTACCTGTAACCGTAAGTGGCTTGCTTCAACAATTTTGCGCATTAAAAGGAGTGAACACCCAAGAAGTCGATGGGGTATTCCTCGGGAATATAAGAGACACTTCTTTTGTGCTAGTCAACATCTGTGGTAAGCCAACTAGATTTGCAGTAAATCGGAGTCAAGTTCATGAAAAGGGTACCGGTTGTAATGTAGGCCACGGAACAAAAGTTATGAACCTCACTGGAGAAGGTCCAGTAGACATACCACCCCCATAAAAACAAGCATTTGATGGTATAATCATTTCCTGATGAATACAATTGTTTTTGATGTTGAGACTAAGCGTTCATTCCAGGAAGCAGGAACACAGCGGCCAGGTGATCTCGGTATTTCCTTTGTAGGTGCGTACGAAACCAATACAAACAAGTATTACAGCTTTTTCGAAGATGAGTTTGATGGGCTTTGGAAACTACTCCGAAAAGCCGACCGCGTGGTCGGCTTCAACAGCAACCATTTCGACATACCTGCAATCGCCGCAATCGCACCATTTTCGCTAGATAATTTACTCTCATTAGACATTTACGAGGATGTTTACAGAGTAGTAAAACAAGAACGTATTAGCCTAAATCGTCTTGCCATCCCAACTTTAAAGATCAGAAAATCAGGCCATGGTCTAGATGCAGTCAAATATTACCGTGAAGGAAATCTTGACAAACTTAGGAAATACTGTCTTCAAGATGTCAAAGTTACCTGGGAGCTATTTAAATTCGGCACTGAAAAACAGTTTGTGCTGCTACTTGAAAAATCAGGAATGATTACACAAATACCTGTCAACTGGAGCATAAACTAGATTTTTATGTTTAAATCCAAAACAAAATCAAAATTAATTCATTTTAATCGTTCAATACAATGGCAAAGGAAAGTCGACGATTTTTTTAATAAATTAGAAGCCTTGCGAATGCAAGCAGGCAAGAAGTTTGATCGCTTTTTAACAATACTCATGATCGCAAGCTTGATTATCATGGTTTTAACCATTGTATATGTAGTCATGAATAACAAAGGCGGCCCTACAAACTGGGCCATCTGGTTACATGATATTAATATTGAGACGCTTGTTAACGCGGAACAGGAAATAATTGTAATGAACTATTCACAAGAGGAGCCAACCGGTATGACGGAGGGGAACATGTTCTCCTCCGTCGAGATTGCCCGCATCAAAGCCTCAGGTAAACAAGTTTATGCCTACCTATCGCTTCCAGACAACTACTGGACCAATACAACAGTGCTTAACGAACTTACCATACAGATTGCAAAAGCCGGATTTGATGGGGTGTATCTGACCAATATTAATTCGTATCAGCGAAAAGAGTTCGAGATTCTCAGCACACTAAACTGCCTGGAAAACAGCACCTGCCCTGATCCTTCGACACTGGTATCTACAGACCAAACGTTATCATACCGAGCGTTGATGATCAATTTGATCGTTGACATTGCGAAAACAGCGCGTCAGCAAAAAGAAAGTTTTAAACTCTTCCTCGGAGACGGATATGAGCTTTTGGAACAAAATAACACGCTTTGGGCAACAATCGATGGGGTAGGGAAGGAGTCGCTAATTTTCGAAAACGGAGAAGAAAGATCAGAGGATGCGATAAACTACGACCTGGCGATTCTAGACCAAGCCGTTGCCGCAGATAAACTGGTCTTGGTGATGGAGTACGATCTCACCGAAAAGACCCAAAACAGTAAGCTTTGCACGCAAACGCAGATTCATAAGTACGTACCAGGCGCTGCACCTTCAACCCTCGACTCAATCGACCAGGAAAAGGTTTGTAAGTGATATTTTTCGTGCTAGAATACCGTTATGACTTACTACAGTTATCCATACGGTTCTACACCAAGGCGCGCGCGCAAGAAGTCTAACACAGGCAAGATTTTTGGGTTGTTGCTATTGCTCGGGATCATCGTTTGCGGTGGATATTTCGCTTATACAAAGTTGAAGCCCTTGATCCCCAACATCGAGATTCCTGTATTGAGCCCAACCGTAACTGTATACCCTGCAGAAAACGTACTTCCTGCATGGAGAACCACAATTGAGGCGACAGTAACTGGCAATAACAACCACGAGGTTACGACTGAAGCCAATAGCGCTGACATTACGATCGTTACCTCCATCGACGAGAAACAAACGCTAGAAACCGAAGGCAAAGCCTGCGAGATTTTATATCAGATCGACTACTTCCCGGTGATGCGCTTTGCTACTTTACAAGACAATATCACACTTAGCAAGCTTCAGGCCGTCTCTGCTGGCACTGATACAAGCTATACATTTATAACAATTCCGGAGTTTAGCGAAGGCGTAAAGCAGGCGCTAAACATCTCCACATACGCAGCAGGCTCAACAGTTTCGACCAAAGAGCAGCTCATTACAGCACTCGAAGGTAGCAAAACTGCAATTTCTATGGTTCCGGTTTCATGGCTTGAGCCGCGCATGAAGCTTCTCGAGGTTGATAATGTATTTCCTCTAGACCAGGAAGGGATGTTTCGGACAAGCGCATTTATGTGCATGGATAGCGGAAAGATTGATGATTCTGTTGCAGTAGCTCTGAGGACTGTCGCCAAAGATGACAGCCTTTCGCAGACTAGTGTCGCGACCGTGATCCAAACAGGCGTGACCGCCATGGGTAGAAACCTGGTAATCAAGGCCAAAGCAACCAAAGACTACGATTGGTTCGCACATGACATCGGAGCATTTCTTAGTAACGCCGACCTCACGCATACTAGCAACGAAGTTTCGTTTGCTGAGGACTGCACGCAGGTTAAAGGCACAATGCGATTTTGTGCGATACCTGAAACCATGGCCACGCTGACCGCGAGTGGGATTGACCTCGTTGAGCTGACCGGTAATCACAACAACGACTGGAGCCGAACCGACGACACCGACACGATCAACATGTACAAGGCCGCCAACATAGCATACTTTGGTGGTGGTTTGAACCTTGAGGATGCGCGGAAACCATACATTACTGAGATCAAGGGTACTACAATTGGGTTCCTGGGGTATAACTACTACGACCCGATCGTCGCAAAAAACTCTGTACCGGTAGCAAACTCGACAGGGCCAGGAGCTAATCCATATGATGAAGACCAAGTCAAAGCCGATATCGAAGCATTACGCCCGCAGGTCGATATTTTGGTTGTGGACTTTCAGTTCCAGGAGTGTTGGTGCTATAGCGAGGGAAACACTACGTGCTACCGAGGAGACGCAGTCCCGAATCAAGAGTCTGTTTTCCAGCAGGCAGTAGAGTGGGGAGCAGATATTGTGGTCGGCACTCAGGCACACCAGCCACAAGGCTTTGAGATGCGCGCTGATGGAGCGATCTTTTACGGACTTGGGAATCTCTACTTTGACCAGACGGTCTACACCGGCACCAAGGAAGAGGAGATCATCAAACACTACTTTTACAACGGCCAGCATTTAACTACACGTGTGTATACTGCTTTCTATGACAAAGACTACCAACCTTACCTAACAACCGGCACCACCCGAGAAAACTTCCTCAAGAAACTGTTTAAGGCGTCAGGCTTTTAACGGTTACCGTTGATGCTAAAAATATACCGCGCCATCCCCGACACAAAAACAATGGGTAGACCCTGTAGGACTACAACTATACAAAGACTCACGCGCTCGATATAATCTGAGCATGGATAGAAAACTCATCACAACTCTAAAGGGTAGCGGGGTCGTTCTACTCCCAACTGACACAATTCCTGGAATAATGACCGCATATAACAACGTCCGTGGATTAGATCGTATTTTCAAGTTAAAGAAACGAGACATCACACAGTCGATCGCGGTGTTAATCGGAAGTATGGAACAGCTCAAGCTACTGGTTCGCGAAGTCCCTCCGTATGCTGGAAAGCTTATGCAAAAGTACTGGCCTGGGGCTTTAACAATAGTCTTCCCAGCTGTGAAGGGTTTACCGAAGCACATCGTCAGCCCAGATGGCGTGGCAGTAAGGATGCCAGCATCTTTGCCGCTTCTTACGTTGATCAGTCAACTAAACACCCCGCTTGCGGCAACTTCTATCAACGTTCATGGTGAACCACCTATCACTGACTTGTCAAAAGTGCCAGCACGCTTTGCTAAAGCGGTCGACTATATCGGAACAAGCCCTTACTCAGCGCTAGACGCCCCTTCTACCGTTGTAAAGTTCGTAGAGGGGAAACCCGTAGTTCTCCGCCACGGCGCAATCAAGGTCAAGGATCAATAGCCTCCTAAAACTTTCATTAACCCTTGTTCTTTGATAACCTTGTAAGTGCATGCTAAGATTACGAGGTATGAATAGATCAACATTCAAACAAGAAAGGCTAACTGGAAACAAGTTACTTCTTAATCAGCTAATCACTCAAATAGCACGATTCGACCCAGTTTCACTCTACATGATAGGCTCACAATGCAAGGGCAAAGCAGACGAGTTTAGCGATTTAGACATATTGGCAATCTTTAATGGTTTTGTTCTACAAAGAGTACTACAAAAACCGGACAATCTGTTTTCCTCAATCGCGCCAATACTAATTAAACACGAAAACCCCACACTAAGCCCAGTTGCTGGGCGGTACTCACTTGTACTACACAAGACAAAACACGGAATATTCCAGGTTGATTATTATCTTGCTCCACTATCGACTGCAAAAATTCCCTGCGAGGCCAAATTAATATATGGCAAAGACACGATTCCAAAAGGAGAACTTTCTCTAAGCACCACCGCGAAAAATCCAAAAGACGCGAAGGAAAGAATAGACTTTCTTGCCTGTATGTCATTCATTGCAATAAAGACAATTGCACGGGGGAGGAGTAAAGACTTCATTCCCTTTCTACTTAAAGAGTACAGTAATGCAAGAAAATACAATCTACCAAGTATTCCAGAAATAATGAATGAAGTAGCCTCTGATTTTATTGAGGAACTACTAGGTAATTTATATCTGCTATCTAATGCTAATCAAAGAACCGCAATAACTGAGATTAGAAGTTATTATAAGCTTGTTCGTTCACTCTATAGCACAACCTAACTTTTCATCATCCTTAGCTTGTGAAGAGTATACCCATTTTTGTCCTCGTCTTTCTCTTCGCCATCAGGATCAAAGCCATACTTTGAATAGAAGGCTATCGCTCTTTCATTCCCTTTTAGAACCCAAAGAGTAACAATACTGAAGCCAAGTTGGATTAACTTAGCGTATCCTTTCTTAAATAAAGCTGTACCGATTTTCTTTCTCCAGTATTCAGGAAGAACGTACAACGCATAGAGCTCTCCGACATTCTCTTTAGCACGATCGTCAGCACTCTTGCCAATTACACAAAAGCCGACAACAGTACCATTAACTTCTGCAACAAACGAAAACTGTAATTTAGCCTGATTGTTAATCATTCGTTCACGCCAAGTCATTTCCCTATCTTTAACAGATAAAGAAGCAAGATACCCATCTTCTACAAGCCCTTTATATGCTACCCTCCAGGTTTTTACGTGAACCTGCGCAATTCCACTCGCATCGTCAAGGCGTGCTAATCTTATTATGTAATTACCTTCATTTAGTTGTTTCATGCTTTCCAGGATTGAATTTTACCACATGCCTTCGCGGTCTTCGAGGCGGGCGATAAACTTGTCGTAATCGTTATCGATCAGTCGCCTCGCCAGATGATAGCGCCCGCTATCAGTTTGCCCATTGAAAGGCGTGACGCACGTTACTGCACCCAGATACCCTGCATTAATTACCGCCTGTTCCACTGTTGGATCATAGTTACAACCAGGGTACGCAAAGAAGCTCGTCGTGATCCCGTATCGCGATTCAAGCACGTGCCGGCTTTCGGCCACCTCATGCCGAAGCGCCGCACCCCGCAGTTCTGTTAGATCCCCGTGACTATACGAATGCGACCCAATCGTGTGTCCTGCCGCTAACACTGCCTTCACATTCTCACCTTTTACATGAGGACAGTTTGCGCACACAAAAAATGTCGCCTTGAACCCATATTTCGCAAGAACAGGCAGCGCATTGTCGACTTGGGACTGATATAGATCATCGAACGTTATCGCAACTGGCTTCACCGGCAACGCAGTACCACCGCCAAGCGCCGTCGTAATATCCTCGAGTGTTACCACCGAATAGCCCGCCATGTACAGGTACTCCATCTGGTGATCAAACTCGGTAGGTGAAACATATAATTGCCAAACTGAAGGCTTTGCTCCGCTAGGTGGAGTTTCAACTTTATGATACATCAGAACTGGTACAACTATGGTGTCTTCGGCGTAAGAATGCACTGGAAGATTCTCAAACGGATGCCTTTGTCTAACTAGGTTATAAGCCTCAATCTCTGACTCGTCTTGAACCTCCGTAGAAGCACTTGCGTCCAATGGAGCAGTATTTTCGAGTTCATTGGAAGCCGAAGCATTAACAGCTCTACGAATCGCGGTATATACGCCCGACCAGATTAACACTCCAATCATAAAAGAGGTTAGCAGTGCCAAACTCAGTCCTACAATTTGCGCAATACGCATCTCTTTAAACATGATTTATGATACCAGAAAACTTACCCGAACTGGGGGTAGCAACACTTTTTATATTTCTTGCCAGAGCCACAAGGACAGAGATCGTTACGACCCACTTTCTGGCTTGTTGAAGAAACCGCATTTACAGAAGCCGGACTCGCAGAAAGCTTATTTGAAGAAGACTGTTTAGCCGCACTGGTTCTATCTATTCCGTTCGAACCATTCTTTTGTCGTTCGGTTGTTCTAGACGCGCCAGCAACTTTGTTAACTGCCCTATCAAGCGAACTTTGCTGGGGCTTCACCCCACTGATCGTCCTACTGCCTTTCCCAGTCATTAACTGTTTGGCCAACTGTTGGTAGACACTAGTCCTCGCGCTACCTTGAGAAGGAAGCGATTGAGGTTGACCAGGCTGACCCGCAATCACAGGTCCGGAAGAAGGTTGCTTCACCACGTTTACCCTAAAAATCCGCTTCGATATATTCTCGTCAATGTTACCTAGCATCTTGGCAAATAGCTCAAACGCCTCGTTCTTGTAATCAGTCAACGGATCGCGCTGGCCATAGCCTCGAAGCCCGATCGCGCTACGAAGATCGCTCATAAAATCCAAATGCTCGGTCCAGTGCTTATCCATTACGGTCAACAGCACCCACCGCTCAATTTTCCGCATTGTATCAGAACCTACAGTACCTTCTTTATAATCATAGGCCTCATCTACAAGCTGAAGCAAACTCTCAGATACCCGCTCAGTTGATCTATCATTCTTTAGCTGGTTCATCCACGTAATAAAATCAGCCTTATAGTTGTTCTCTACCGTCTGTTTTGCCATTTCCTCTGGGACAATTTCGTTAAACTCCTTCCAAAGAGTTTTAAAATCGCTAATTCGTTTCTCGCCAGCGTTGAGACTGATAATGTGTTGAACATGTGCTTTTACCTTTTCTATCATCAGATCCCTAAGCTGAAACCTTCCCTCAGGAATGTCCGCGTCTTGCTCTTTAGGTTTGGCTTTCTCTCCTTTTCCCATCTCTTCATTCTTCTCTCTTATCTCCGTGTCTCTCTTGTACATCGCTAACACCTTACGTCTGCGCCCATAGAAAACCTCACGTTGTTCATTCATCACATCGTCGTACTCGACCAAATGCTTACGGGTATCAAAATTATATCCCTCAACCTTCTTTTGCGCTGTTTCAATCTGCTTCGCGAGCATTCCAGCGGTGATAGGCAGATCATCAGAGATTCCCATGTTATTGAGTAACCGTTCGATCACCTCACCCCCAAAGATTCGCATTAAATCGTCCTGAGTAGCCACATAAAACTGCGAAGAGCCAGGGTCTCCTTGTCGACCTGAACGTCCCCTAAGTTGGTTATCAATACGCCTAGACTCGTGCCGTTCAGTGCCTAGCACATGTAGTCCAAGATTCGCCTCAGTTTCCAGTTCGCCATTCGTAGGCTTAACCTTATCCCATAGCATTGACTCTGATTTTATTGCAATCGTGATAGTTTTACCTGGTTCCGAGGTTTCAAACTCCAGATCCTCAAGAAGCTTTGGCTTCCCTTTAACCTTTTCCAGTGGGCTAAACCATTTTTTAGCATTTGGCTCGGTAACCCCTTTAGGGAACACTCCTTCTTCAATATAGGCCTGAACTCCTTTTAGTGACTCTTGGAGTTTCTCCAACTCGATCTTTGTACCTACTTTGATTTTCACTTTCTCAAAACCGTACTCTTCTCCCTTGTTGCCTGGAATAACACCTAACCGCTTTAGCGCGAAAACAATATTTCCATAAGCGATATCATTTTGAAGTGTCGCGCCTAAACGGATATCAGTGCCTCGACCTGCCATGTTGGTTGAGATTGTGACCGCACCATACTCTCCAGCTTTGGCTACAATCTTGGCTTCTCTTTCATGTTGCTTGGCGTTCAGCACTTCGTGCTTCACGCCTTCGCGGTCCAGCAACTGCGAAAGATGTTCGGACTTTTCGACCGAAGTTGTACCCACAAGCACTGGCTGTCCTTTTTCGTGACGATCCTTGATGTCCTCGACAACTGCTTTAAACTTCGCTTCCTCTGTTTTATAGATAACGTCGGTGGAATCTTTACGGATAACTGGCATATGCGTGGGGATAACCACCACGTCCAGGTTGTAAATCTTGGCAAACTCCTCAGCCTCGGTAAGCGCCGTTCCAGTCATGCCTGAAAGCACATAATACAGCCTGAAGAAGTTTTGGTAGGTAACTGTAGCAAGAGTGCTGGAACGACGCTGAATCTCAACGTTTTCCTTGGCTTCCACTGCCTGGTGCAAACCCTCAGACCATCTACGCCCTGGGAGTACACGACCAGTGAACTCATCCACAATCATCACCTGACCGTCCTGGATAATATACTGATCGTCTTTCTTATATAAGAATCTAGCTTTTAAGGCGTTTTCCAAATGGTGCGAAGCCTGGTAGTCTTCCCAGAGGTTCTTGACCCCAGCCATACGCTGGACTTTCTCCACAACCTCTTCTTTCAGGGTCACCGCACGTTCTTTTTCCTCAATGTCTACATCCTCATCATCAAGTCGCGCCACAATTTGCGCGAACTTCTTGTACATATCGAGCGATTCAGCCGCGGGAGCGGAAATGATTAAAGGCGTTCTAGACTCATCCACCATAATCGAATCTGCTTCGTCTACAATACAATAGAAAAGCTCACGTTGGTTTACCTCTTCGATACGCCGCGCCATGTTATCACGAAGGTAATCAAAACCAAATTCAGAGTTGGTGCCGTAGGTCACATCGCAGCCATACGCCTCTTTCTTGCTAACTTTAACCAGGTTGTATCCTTGCAATGTATTCATTCTCGACCAATCTACAGCACTAGCTTTCTTGGTTAGATCCTCTGAATCTTTCGCTTTTTCTCCATCGTCAGCAGAGCTTTCGACCTCTTTCTTATCCTCAACTTTCTTATATTTTTTCAACTCTTCGGTCGAAACAAACTTGTACGCATGGTCATGAGTAATCACACCAGTGGTTAGACCAAGCCTATCCAAAATACGCCCTGCCCATTCGCCATGAAGTTTGGCTAGGTATTCGTTTACAGTCACGAGGTGCGCGCCGCGCCCGAAAAGGCCATACATGAAAAGTGGCATCAACGCCACAAAAGTCTTACCTTCTCCAGTAAAAAACTCAGTTAGCCGGCCCTTGGCAAGCGCGGCGCTACACATTATCTGAACATCACGAAGTCTGAGCGCAGGAGAGATTCGGAGTGTGGCTTCTCGAACGAGCGCCGCGGAGTAGGGAATTAGCTCATCAATTGCGGAAATAAACCTCTTACCCTCTGCAACAGATGTCCAGGGGCTGTCTTTTTCACGAGTAATATGGATATTTCGGCCTTTCGGTAATATTTTGACGGCGGCGTCGCGTAGCTCCGCCGCCTTATTCCTCAGCTCCTCATCGCTAAACGCCTTGACCTCATCTTCCAGCGCATTCGCGCCATCCACATACTTCTGGAGGCTTTTTACCATCCGCTTCTGCGGACTCATAAAGAGACTCAACATATCAATGATTATACCATATGCTATTCACCGTACAGAACAAATTCAGAGCAGCGGCAAAGACCCTTGCAGAATACTTCCGAAGCATCGGCAACCCTTAACTCATCGTAAAAAACTGCACTTTCTCGTACTCTTGGGATAGAACACAAGCATAAATCAGAATTATCCTTCTTTCCAGTATATGCTCTTATGTACTCTCCAGCAAAAATATTTAATACGGCACAACCTATGTCATCTCTTACTGCTGCTTCCCTTGCAACCTCTATTAAATAATTACCATCGCATAAAATGGTATTATCAACCTGTTTTCCATTTATGCTTTGAATACACATTTTACTTCTTCTAGATTTAGAGGGGCGAGATACATTCGCAATTCCCAGTGAGGGTACAGTATACAATGATTCAGAAGGACTTATTTTCTTTCCGGTCAACAAAAGTACTGGTTTGCTAGGTGCCAAGAACCGTGACATTGTATGTTCTGTAATAGTTAACCCTTGACTTACCCCTAACCCGAGAAATGTAAGTAGACCAACAAGGACTGGCCAATCGTTTCTTGCTATTTCATAATATATTTTCTTTAAGCCATTTACTGTTTCTTTTTGGGATAAATGCGAGCCTGTTAGCCTTTGTGCCCTATTTATCGTGGTCTGAGCACTACAGTAAAGGCCGTCAGAGAGAAACCTTTCTTCTGTTAGGCCAAAGGAAACAGTCATCCTAACTACTTGCTCTAACGAGTTTTTACCTTCTAGACTTATGTCCTCAAGTGCCACAAATACACACCAATTATGTATTCTCTATGTACTTGTAATTCTATCAAATACTTAACAGTTTGACTATTACCCATCTAAATGGTATATTCTGAATGTTATGGCTGAACCAAAGAAGAAACAATCGAAGATGCGAAAGAATAAGAGGAGAGCAAATGATGCACTCAAGGCAATATCACTATCCAAATGTTCACATTGTAATTCTCCCAAACTACCACATAGGCCATGTCCTGCATGCGGAAGATACAATGGCAAAGTTGTAATAGAAAAGGTAAAGTAAGCTTTTAATATGAGCACTGCCAAGTTCGAAGACCCCCGACACATCGCGCGCAAAGTAGCTTTAAAACAGCTTTTTTGGCAAACATCTACAAACAAGTTCAAGACAGAGACAGAAGACAGGATTCGATTTCCAGATCTGCAAAACCCAGAACCCAAACTTACAGATAAAATCGTTAAAGGTGTTTCAAAATACCAGGCAGAGCTAAATAAAATAATCACAGAATGCTCACCCGACTGGGAGATCTCTATGATGGAGGGTGTAGATCTTCAGATACTTAGAATAGCTATTTATGAAGGGTTTATCGGCAACTTCACTCCCCAAAAAGCCGCAATCAACGAAGCTGTCGAACTTGCCAAAGAGTACGGTGGTGAAGATAGTTCCAAATTTATTAATGGCGTCTTGGGCGCTGTAATGGACAACTATGGAGATAAAGTTTAACAATCCTGAGCTTCTCAAGCTCGCGCTTACACACCGGTCTGCATGCACCAACCCAGGCACCTGCTCAAACGAGCGCCTTGAGTTCCTGGGAGACGCAGTGCTTGAGTTCGTAATTTCAGAGGCACTTTACCAGGAATATCCGGATGAGGCCGAAGGTTTCATGACCAAGCTCCGTGCTGCACTCGTCCGGCAGAACAGCCTGGCCAAAGCAGCAAAAGAGATTGACCTTGGCAACCTCCTGATCCTTGGCAAAGGAGAAGCTGCTAGCGGCGGTCAAGAAAAGGACTACCTTCTAGCTAATACTTTCGAAGCACTAATCGGTGCTGTTTACCTAGACCAAGGCATCGAAGCTGTTCAAACATTGGTTAAAAAGCTTTTGCTTCCAAACTTACCGTCTATCATCTCCGAAAAGGCATATATAGACAATAAAACACTACTACAGGAATACGTTCAGGCTGAAATTAAGACTACTCCAAAGTACTCTACAGTCAGCACCAAAGGGCCTGACCATGCACGTGAGTTTAGCGTAGTTGCTGTAATAAAAGGAATGAAGTACATGGTCGGACAAGGCCGTACCAAGCAACTCGCCGAAGAAGCTTCGGCACGAAACACCCTTGAGCACTTAAAAACATTTGGATTTTTATCTTAAGTTTGGTATACTCTCGACTACGATGTTGAAGATTAAGTTACAACCTATTGGTCGCAAAAAGTATAGACTCTACAGAGTCGTTGTTTGCGAGGATCGAAGTAGCCGTGATGGCGAAGTAGCTGAGTTTATTGGTCGCTACGATCCTAAACAAAAACCTTTGCTTTTCGAAATTGATCTTGAGAAGGTTGAAAAGTGGATAAAAAATGGTGCTCAGATGACCGATACTGTTGCTTCGCTTATCAAACGTTCGAAAGAGGGCAAGTTCGAAGAACTAAACAAACGTAAAAAAGTTAGTAAGCACAAGAAAGCACGCGCGGCTGAAGCAAAAGAGGCCGAAGCCAAAGCAAAAGAGGAAAACAAAGCAGTGGACAAAGAGTCGAAACCTGAAGATCAGAAAACAGAGGACGTGAAAATTGAAGAAAAGCCAAAAACTGATGCTGTTGCGAAAAAAATCGAAAATTCCGCTAACAGCGGAAAAAAAGAACCAAAGGCAAAAGAAAAGAAAAAAGAACCAAAGACAGAGTAGTTAGTTAATTTGTCATCTCAGTGAAAGAACTTGTCGAATATCTCCTGAAAAGCATTGCCGATAATCCTGATGATGTAGAAGTTACCGTGCAAGAGGGTAGCGAAAACGAGCCAGTTTTTATCAACGTCAAGTTAAATGATATCGACAAGGGCTTGATTATCGGTAAAGAAGGCCGCAACATCAACGCCATCCGCACGATCCTCTCCATCAAAGCCCGCAACAAGGTCATCCTCAAGGTAGAGTAAAGCGTTTCCACTTCTTTTTTACTCATAAATCATATTTGGGGAATGTCTATATAGCACCAGATTTGATTTCAGACACAGCCTTGATGTATAATATACACACCACATAGATAAGACATTGGTATCATGTCAGAAAATGGTTTTTCTGGTTCTCTGCAAGAGCAAACAGAAAAGTTAAGATTGGCTCCTCCCTGTGAGTCCGATTCCGCAGAGGAATATGCCGCAAAAATATTGATGGATGACAATCCAGACATGTCACTCGAAGAGGCCAACCGTTACGCAAGACAAAGATTCTGGGATACTCCATAACAGGTTTAGCCAAATTCACTTGCCATCTTGCTACTAAGCTCACAGTAGGTTATTATACTATTAGCAATAGATGTTGCTGATTGATAAATCGTTACGCATATGGTTAAGCCGCATCGTGTACCTGAATCAGTTTTTGATGTTGAATTTAAGCTTTTCGACTTAATGTCGATGAAACAGTTTGTTATCGTCATGGTGACTGCCGGATTTGCCGTACTCCTATACTTTCTTTTAGACAAAATCACGGCTGCCTTCATCAAATGGTTAATAGTGCTTACCGTCGTGACTATTGGTCTAGTTGTAGCGTTTTTAAAACTCCAGGGTGAACCTTTTGAAGTGTATGTCACCAATTTTATCCTTGCGCTTGTTTCGCCACAAAGAAGAGTATGGAGCAAAACAAATGAACTACCAGAATATCTAAAAGACAGCACAAAAACAGCAGTTCAACAAGTTACAGATCTTGAGGAAAAAGCGCGTAAAGCTGCAACACCATCTCTAAACCAAGAGACCTTAAAGGCTATTACCGCAGTAAAAATATCAACACAACCTACCACAGAACTAGACATTATCGAAAAGGAGTACTTGGAAGGAAAACTACCAATGATCGGTGCGGTTACAAAGACAATACCACCTGCACAACCGGTTTCAGCGCCAGCCTCGCCACCGTTACAGCAAATCACCTCTCAACCGATAACTCAGAAAGTTCAAACACTTCCATCTCAAAGTATACAAGTACCAGTACAAGTACCACATACTCAAATGAACATCACAGAACAACTAGTTTCAGTCGAAAGCTTGAATAACTCCACTTCTACACCGCCGCAAGCCGCACTCAGGGCAAATGTACTTTCTGGCGAAGTGTACTCAACCGATAACAAACCACTTACAACCGCTATCATTAACATACGTCAGGAAAATGGCTCGATAACTCGTGCATTAACTAGCAATGCACTTGGTCAGTTTGTCAGTAGCGACCCATTACAAAACGGTAAATATATGATAGAGTTAGTCAAACCGGGATACATGTTCCCAAAGTATAAAATCGAGTGTAATGGTAACCTTATTCCGTCAAAACGATATTTGGGACAACAAAAATAATGGGACTTTTTGGCGCATTTAGCTCAAAAACTAAAGGATCTAGCACGCAAGACCACATACCGTTTGAAGAGATAACACAAGACGTGGTTTTGCTAAAAGACGGTAGTGTATCTCTTGTTCTTGAAGTATCAGCAGTAAACTTTCAGCTCCTTTCTGAGAAAGAGCAAGAAGCGAAAATTAAAGCCTTTGGAGATTTGCTAAATTCGGTCTCATTCCCTATCCAGGTTGTTATTCACACCGAAAAGAAAGATGTTCGAAAGTACATTACATGGCTAGAAGCCCAGTTGAAAAACGCGATTAATCCAGCACTTCGAACCCAGATAACGCTGTATATAGAGTATATCAGTAAGCTTGTTAAGAAGTTTAATGTTCTACAAAAAACCTTTTATGTGGTAGTCCCATATATATCTTCAATAATAAAGAAAGAAAGCTTTAGTGATAAAGTTAAGGAAGCAATGGGTCAGAAAGTAAATGAGCTTGGAAATACTGCACAACTTATTGAGCACGCCAAGGTTAAACTAGGGCCAAGAAGGGACCATATTCAAAAGCAACTAACTCGGATGGGCGTGGTCTCTAGACAGCTTACAACTCCCGAACTGATTGCTCTTTTTCATCGCATATACAACCCTACAGAGTATGTGCCGCTTAGTATCAAACGCGAGATCGAGGAGGAGCGCACTACGTAACTGCTATAGAAATGGACCAGGAACTTGAATTGATTGCAGAAAAATTCCGGAGTATTGAGATTCAGGGCGCCACTGATACTGCTGTCGCGGTTTTTAATGCAATAGGAGAGTACATCGACCGTTTAAATGGAGAAATTGAGGAGATAAAAACCACATTGGCACAGGCAGGACAATATCTGTCTACAGTTAGACCAACCGAACCGATGGCCAGAAATGGCGTTCGATATATGCTGAAGGAGAGTAAAGAGGCGGTTTCAAAAGATGAGTTGAAGTCTTCGCTTAAACGATGTGCAGATACGTTGATTTCTGATATTCAAAACTCAAAACCAGCGATTGTATCGGCGGGACAGACGCTACTAGACGGGGCTTCGGTTATTTTATCGCATTGTCACTCTGGTACTGTGGCTGGGATTCTCACTGGTTTGCATGAGCGAAATCTGGATTTAAAGGTTATTACTACTGAGACGCGGCCGCGCTATCAAGGCCGGACAACTGCCAAAGAGCTATTAGCCGCAGGAATAGATGTAACCATGATAGTTGATAGCGCGGCCGCATCGTTCATCATTGACGATTCATTCATGCCGGTAGATGCTATTCTAATTGGAAGTGACGAGTTTACGGTAGAGGGAGATGTAATAAACAAGATCGGAAGCCTCCCGCTTGCTTTAGCGGCGAAGCATTGTAATAAACCGATCTATGTTGCCACCCCACTTCTCAAAGCTGGCACAGAGACACTTCTTTCCAAACCACAAATGGAAAAACGGCCAGCCATGGAGATCTGGCCTGAAGCACCAAAAGAGCTCCAGATCATCAACCCCGCCTTTGAGCTAGTCGACCACGAGCTTCTGACTGCCTACATCACCGAAGAAGGTGTAATTCCCTCATCCGAAGTCTATTCAGTTGCCCTCAAGCGTTACCCCTGGCTGAAATAGACAGAAGAGACTAGTACCTGAAATTGTTCATTGCTATCGTAGCTATCGGGGTCAGCGGCAGCTCTCTGGCGTCGTTGCCAATACTATTCCACTTCTGCTCCGGTTCGTCAGATTCTGCGACATTTACAATACTAAATGCCACCCATGTTTCAGCAATGTAAGCGAGAAACCTTATTGGAATACCCCTTCTATCACGGATTAACTGGTCAGCCCTGCAGAGTGGCCTCGCGTGTCGCTGCTCACGTATCGGTATAGAAGCTTCTTCGCGAGTTTCCCTAATGTATGGAACATCAATAATATTTTGACCTATACGATCTATCCCAGTATTAACGCCATCCATTCTAAGAAGGTCGAAGCGTTGGCAAAGCCTTGCTCGGGACAGTGTGTGACCGCCTGGAATAGTAAACTGACTTACTTGTTCATCAGTTTTTTCACTCCAAACCATACGTCTTCGTAATAGATACATCGGCTCATGCTCCGAGTAGACAGAAAACACTAAGTTTGCCCCCACAAGAACAGCCATACCAGATTTGTATAGACTTCGAGCCTCCTCTCTTGTTAAGCTTTTATCAACATAGCGTACAGACCCAACAAAAGGTGCTGGGTTAACTGGTAATCGTTCCTTTCGTTCTCTTTGTAGGACAGTACTACTACCATCTGCGTTGACTACTCTCTTGGCGACGGGATAATTCTCGCTGACTCCATATGTTAGCTGCGATGCAAGTACAAGAGAAACACTATACGGAAGTGGGTCGGTATAGGGTGGTTCTTCGAGTGAAACATAATTGTATGCCACAAGCGTGCAGGAGAACCTTCCAAGACCACGAATCAATCTGCCTAGCAAACTATTGTCGCTTTCTTCTCGGAGGGAAATATACTGCTGCTCTAGTACTCTACTGAGCAAATACCTTACTCTGTTTTTCCCATAGTGGGCTGCGAACTCTTTTGCGGTCGGAAGCTGCCTGCAAAACGCTTCGAGGTCGTACGTCACGGGCTCACAGTTAGTACCTTCCAGCTGCACCGCTTCTATACCGATCATCTGAAATTCATCCCTTGGGTGTGGAAACCCTAGCCGTGCTTCGCCCTCAACCATCTTTTAGAATAAGGCAATTACATGTTATATATATCAGTGATTATACACTCACAGGTTTGACAAATCCAGAAGAACCAGTGGCTATAGCTACTGAAACTCAAAAACTGGATGACTAAATGATCTTTTCTTTTACCGTTTCTTTGGCATAGCGCTCGATAATCCGGTCTATGATTGTTGATGTTCTACTTAAGCTATATCCATGAGCTATCTTTTCTAGCTTTGTTTTCGCGCGAACCGTCTGTTCTTTAACATTGCCTTCAAAGCCGTAATCTTCACCAATGGAAACAAAGTCAGGTTTTACTTCTCGATACAGTGCGACATGATCACGAATAGTCAATTCAGTATCTTTTACAAATGCTGCACCGACCGGTTCAAAGGATGTGACAATTTTCATCCTTTCGTTTTCTGTTATTATCGGCCGTCCAATTCCTTTATACTTCGACACCTTGTCATCACTATCTATTCCTACTATTAGAAAGTCACACTTACGAGCAGACTGCTGGAGCAAATCCAGGTGACCAATGTGAAACAGGTCAAAGGCGCCGTGTGTAAAGCCTATTACTTTGCCATCTTTCTTCAGGTCGTGAACCATTCGCAGAATTGTGTCTAGAGTAAAAACCCCTTTACCCATCGATGTAACGTTCATTTATTTCGTTGATAATCGACGTGGTCGTGGGCTCCTGCTTAGTCCAAATCTTGACAAGTTCTGCACCAGCCTTCTCTGCATCATGAGTAATCTCATCCTCAATGAAGTAATGCTGGCCAATAGTAATATAGTTCGGCATTAACTGGTTATACAAACCTATCCTCCCTTTTGAAGTCAGCTCTACATCCTTTACAAACACAGCGTCAACTGGCTTAAGCGACGAAAGAATGTTCACACGATCATACTGATTGATAATCGGGCGTTTATCGCTTTTGTACTTCGCAACACTTGCATCTGATTCCACACCCACTATAAGAAAATCACAAAGCATCGCAGACTTATTCAGCAAATCCAGATGGGAGATGTGAAATAGATCAAACGCACCATGGGTCAAACAAACTTTCTTACCTTGTCCACGAAGATCACGCACCAAACGGGCAATCGTTTCGAGTGAAAGAAGTTTCTGCCAAGCCATTGTACAGGGATTATATACTTACCGGTTTAACAAATCTACAGAGTATGCTATCGTGTATTAGAATTTCGATTGTATTTAAACGCTCTACGAAGCATAGCGAAGTAGGGCAATAAAAATATGGATAAAAAAAGAACATATCTAGATCTCAACTTTAAGCCTGATCCGGAAAAGTATGTTTTGACTACACTGTTTCTCGATAGTATTTCACCGTTACGAGATGCGGCTGATGCTATCGCAGCAGAGTCCTCGACCGGTACGTGGACAAACGTCGGCACTATGAACGATTCAATATTCGATGAACTGTCAGCCAAGGTTTACGAACTGAACGAACTCACAAAAGTTATCAAGATCGCGTATCCACTTGCACTTTTCGAGACCGATAACATCCCCCAAGTTCTGGCTGACGTAGGCGGAAACATCTTTGGCATGAAAGAGGTTCGAAGGCTACAGCTTATGGATATCGAACTGCCTTCCGCTTTTCTGAAAGCTAATCCAGGGCCTGCAAGAGGTATACAAGGAATACGAGAGTACACAGGAGTAGGTGATCGACCGCTCCTGGGCACGATTATTAAGCCAAAGGTGGGTTTGCCGACGAAGGAACATGCAAGAGTTGCATACGAAGCGTGGGTTGGCGGTGTTGACCTGGTCAAAGATGACGAGAACCTAACCGACCAGCCGTTTAACCCGTTTGACGAACGCATTAAGCACACACTCGAAGCAAAAGTGAAAGCGGAGCAAGAGACTGGTGAAAAGAAGATCTATGCTGCAAACATCAGCGGGCACATCATGGACATGGAACATCGAGCAGAACTGATCAGGCAACTGGGAGGAGAGTGTATGATGATCGACATCATGACGGTTGGATACGCCGGACTTCAGCACATGCGAATGAAAAACACCGGTTTGATTATTCACGGACATCGGGCAATGCACGGTGCGTTTACGCACATTGCAGGACATGGGATTACGATGCTAGTGCTGGCCAAACTGGCACGCATGGCAGGCGTAGACAGCCTGCACACCGGTACGGTTATCGGCAAAATGGAAGGAAACAAAAAAGATGTAACCGAAATCGACGATTTCCTGAAAAGTGAATGGGGAGGACTTAAAACCACTTTACCTGTGGCTTCGGGTGGTCTACACCCAGGCCACGTGGCTAAACTTTATAAGCTCTTGGGTAAAGATGTTCTGATTAACATGGGTGGAGGAATTCACGGCCATCCTGACGGAACACGCGCGGGGGCAATCGCGGCTAGACAAGCGCTTGAGGCAGCTATAAATGGCATTCCACTTGAAAAGTACGCTAAGGAGAAAGGTCACTGTGAGCTTGCGCTCGCGCTTGACAAATGGGGTGTGTTTGGCGAGGAAAAGTACACTAAACCGATCACGTATTTCTCAAAATATCTACACAAACCCGACACCAAATGAACCAACCAACAAAACAAAAAGCAGATAATCGAAAAGCTATAGCACTAATCATTTCAATATTAGTTTCCTTGACTTGTTTCGTCTCAATTCTTATCGTATATACAATACCTTACAGAAATGAGGTTTGCTGTATGTACGCTTCAACTAGAAGCTATGGAGAGCTTATAACCTTTACAAAGGTTACAGAAGATAGGGATGAAGCAGACAAGGTTTATACCTTTAGCAATCAAGAGCTACTCAATGACGACTGGGAACTCAGTTTTAACTGGGCATTGATTATTATCGATGTCTTTGGATCTGGTGTTTTGGGAGCAATTGTCTTCCTCGGCCTAAACTGGCTACAAACAATCCGTTCTCAAGGAACAAAGGATAAAACATCTCTTTAGGGTAGCTCACCCGATTAACAAACGTTTCGCCAGAAGTCCACATAGCAATTTTACTTGGCACGACACGAAAGGGTTACCCTTCTATTTTCGTGCTATAATCCTGACATGACAACAATTGGCCAGCTTTTGGTCGATGCGCGTGAGCAAAAAAAGATGACGGTCAATGAGGTAGCTGAAATCACTAAGATTCGGTCGCTATATATTTCGGCCCTCGAAGAGGGCCGTTACTCGACGTTTAGTTCAGATGTCCACCTTCAAGGCTTCCTGGCCAACTACGCCAAGTTCCTTGGTCTAGATATCGATCGAGTTCACGCGCTTTATCGACGCGAACGCCGTATCAAGCCCGAACCTATGAAAAGCTCTATGTTCACCTCCAAAGATCGCCCCAAGTTTGTACTCACACCTAAATACATTGTTCTTCCTCTTATTGCAGTGGCGGTGATAGCAGTGGTTGTATATTTCTTCCGCCAATACCAAATAATAGCACAACCGCCGGTGCTTTCGGTTACAGCCCCGCAGGATAACACAATTACTGCTACCCAAAACATTGCAGTAAACGGACAAGTAGAGATTGGAAACACACTTACGGTTAACAACCAGGAAGTTACAACAGTTGATAGCCTGGGTTTTTTCGAAGTATATGTAAAACTAAATATTGAAGGCGCTAACAAGATCACCGTGGTCGCGGAAAGCGGCCTTGGAAAACGGTCGATAATCGAGCGTACTGTAACCTACCAACCTACGCCAGTTGAACAGCTTTCTGTCCAACTTCAATCGATCTCTTCGCGCAATATTGAGTATACAGTCACACGCGACAGCGGCGTGCCCGAAACCAGAACAATTAGCCCAGGAGGCGACCTAACGCTTGGAGCTATTACTGAAATTGTTATTACCACTACAAACCCATCTGGGCTCAAGGTATATGCGAACAATCAACAACTTACGCTTACACCAGCGAACAACGGAACCGCATCAGCAACAAGGATCTTTTACGAAAATGGCATTGTTAATGCCGAGCCTGTACAGTTGTGATATAATGCACACATACTAAATCAGACAACATATTATGGCTACAGCAAAGACAGTAAAGGCTACAAGAAGTAAGCCCAAAGTAGTACAAAGTGAAAGCGCTACTAAGCTCGAATTTAACCAGTCCGGAATTTACATTCTCGCATCGTCTTTACTCGTTGGCGCATTGGCCATTTCAGCGACAGTTTTCTACTTTGGATGGCGGATCATGTCGACTTTGGACGAAATTCAGTATCCGTACGATCCTGCCGCACCACTTAGCCTGGGCTCGATGACCTACTATGGCCGCCAGGAAGGAATCGATGGCAGTTGGTATAAATCATGTATTCAAAGCGATAAATATGATTCAGATATCGATGCAGATGTACAGGCAGCAACCGACGCTAAGATCGATGGCACACCTGGTTTCTACATTGGAGAGTACGCAAGTGAAGCCACAATGCGTGGGTTTATCATCCCAGGGAACTACCCGTATGCTACATTTAGCAGAGCGATCGACCTAGTAAATGAAAAAGGCGTGGATCAGGCTTTCGCGGACTTAACGACTGAAATGAAGAACTCGATCTATCAGAGCCGATATGAATCGTACCTAAGCTACTACAAGCAGTCACTTTCAGAGGCTGAGGCCACAACTCGCGCTGAAGAAGCTACTACCAGCTACGTAAACGATAAATGGCAAATCCGAGAGATTGGTCTAGGTTCATTTGACCCTAAGAAGAATGGAGATCCCAAAGTTTTGATTGTTGAGTTTACTGATTTCGAATGTCCGGTCTGCCGAAGTTTTGCAGGCAGCACATTCACGCAGATCGATGACAACTATATCCAGAACGGAACGGTAGCGTTCTACTTACGAAACTTCCCATTGGAGCAGCTTCACGACAATGCTAAGAACGCGGCTCGCGCGGCGTTTTGCGCCAATGAAAAGAGTAAGTTCTGGGACATCGAGCCCTGGCTGTTCGGCACCAACTAGGGGTTAACTCCTGTCATGTTAAGAAAAATCACATTACGACAAGCAGAAGTTAGTGACTTTCCCGTGGTCCTTGGGTTTCTACAAGAGCTCTGGCCACAAACGGAACTTAATCGAAACGCTATCAAGAAAATATTCACATCACAGGTTAATAGCAGAAAAGGCAACTTCCTAATTCTCCTTGACAAGACAATTGCAGGACATATCTCTCTTGAGGTATCTGACGACTATCGTATGATAAAAACTGCACGAATTAGAAACTTTATCATTAGTGAGGAATATCGGGGTAAAGGCATCGGTAAAAAAGTTATGAAACTACTCGAGAAAACCGCCAGCCAACAACACTGCGGCATGATCGAAGTTAGCACAGAGCTTAATCGCAAACGTGCTCAGAAGTTTTATGAGAAAAACGGATTTATCAATACCTCCCTTCGCTACAAAAAGAAGTTGTAATGTTAACTGTCAACTCTGCATAAGCTGACAGATAGCCTTTTTCTGTGGTAAAATACATGTGTGCCGGGGTAGCTCAGTTGGTAGAGCGAAGGACTGAAAATCCTTGCGTCGCCGGTTCAAGTCCGGCCCCTGGCACAGCACATAGCTTTAGCGAAGTGCTGTGTACCTATAGTTACGTACCGTGTACTTTGTATATATACTAAAAAGCATAAGTTGCCCTGATCATATATACATTGGTTACACAGCGCACATTAATAAACGCTTAACAGAACATAACTCTGGACTATCCTTTTACACTAAAAGGTATATGCCTTTGGCTGTCGAAACATATGTCTCATTTACAAACCGAAACAAAGCAAGATTATTCGAGAAATATCTAAAAACAGGTTCTAGAAAAGCGTTTCTAAGAAAAAGACTTATCGATTACAGTTCGTTGACTCTTCGGGGAAGCAACCCTACGAAGCGTCAACGAAGTAGGGTCGCTTAGCTCAGTTGGTGGAGCATTCGGCTTACATCCGAAAGGTCGTAGGTTCGAGCCCTACAGCGACCACATGGCAATGCCTCTTTCTAAAGAAAACCTAGAGTTAGTTTTCAAGGCATACGATATCCGTGGTGAGACACCAAATCAACTTAACGAACCTTTTTTCCAAACACTTGGCCATGCATTCGTAGCCTACATTGGTGCAAAGAAAATCGTTGTAGGGCGCGATATTCGAACTGATAGCCCCAAGTTTCAACAAGCATTTATCCGTGGCGTACTCTCAGCTGGCTGTAATGTAATTGATATTGGTGAAACTGCTACAGAACAACTCTACTTTGCCGTAGGCGATGATTTAACAATCGATGGAGGCGCAATTATTACCGCCTCCCATAATCCCAGCGGATGGAATGGGTGTAAAATGATAGGCAAAGGTGGCACTCCAATTGGTGGGGATACAGGCTTAACCGAAATCAAGAAACTTATGTTAAATCTTGAAAAGCCACCCTTGACTGTTACGCCAGGGAAAATTATCATTAAGGATATCTACCCAGCTTTCAAACAAAAAGTTCTTTCATTCATCGGAAACACAAAGATCAAGCCGCTAAAAATTGTTGTTGATGCCGGAAACGGAATAGGGGGTAAGCTTTTTGACTATATCTTTGAAGATTTACCCCTCAAGATTACTCGACTTTATTTCGAGCCTGATGGAACGTTCCCAAATCATATACCTGATCCGTTTAAGGAAGAAAATGTCGCTGAAATCAAAAAGAAAACTGTCGAATTATCTGCAGATATTGGAATTGCAATAGACGGCGATTCTGACAGAGTGTTTTTTATAGACAACAAAGGACGGCGCCCTTCGGGCGCCTATACAGGAGCCATCATGTCACAATATTTCTTGAAGAATCATCCTGGCGAAAAAATCATTCATTGCCCTAGATTAAAATGGGTTCTAACTGAAGTAATTAGAAGAGCAGGTGGAATTCCTATTATTTCCAAAGTCGGACACGCGAACTTTAAACAAAAGATGCGTGAAGTTGACGCTATTTTTGCACCGGAAACAAGCGCACACTTTTTCTATAAGGATTTTTACTACTGCGACAGCGGAATGATAACAATCGCATTGATGTTAAAGCTTCTCTCTGAAGGGCTGGACTTTGACAAGCAGTTGGACTACATTTACACCACATACCCTAACTCAGGCGAAGTTAACTATATTGTAAAGAACGTTTCTGCTGAGCTTTCCAAAGTTGAGAACATCTTCATTAATGAAGGATACACAGTCGATCTCATTGATGGTATTTCAGTTGACCTAGACGATTGGAGATTTAACCTTCGTGGTTCCAATACTCAACCTTTGCTTCGACTTAATGTCGAAGGAAAAACCAAGAAAGCAGTAATAAAAGGTTTTAGACGTATAGAAAAGCTCATTTCAGGCACAAGGGACAACATTCCTGAACTCTCAGAACTTCAGTAACTCTATCATAATCCAATAATTTCAGCTTTTGTTTTTTTTAACTACTTTCTATCAATCTTCCAAAACTCTCGGTAATAATACTTTTTCGCAATCTCAAGGCCCACGAAGTAGACCGCCACAATCCCAACCACCGCCAAGAGCATCATGCCGCTTAACGGCACCATATCAAACCACTTGTCGCCAAGCGGCGAGTAGGCAAGCACCAAAAATATTCCAATCGGCAAGACCGAAAAAACCATCAGTAGAATACTCGGCATGCTTTGCCATACTCGCCGCGGCGTCCGAAGTGAAATAGTCGCAACAATCTCCGTTGTGATCGATTCAAGTATCCAGGTCGTCCTAAACACTTCAGGCGAGCTCGAAAGCGCAAGGATCACTCCAAAATGAAAGAAATCAAACACCGCGCTGATGATTCCCCAGATCACCGAATATTTCGCGAAAAGCCTCATGTTCCAATCCTCAGGCCGCTTCAGAAGCTCTGGATCCACATTATCAGTAGAGATCGCCAAGTGCTGAAAGTCGCTCAATGAATCCAATAACAGAATTTGCGACGGAAGCAAAGGAATGAACTTCAATATCGCCGACGCAATCACAATTGTAAGTACATTTCCAAAGCTGGAACTCATCGTGCTGAAGATAAACTTCATTGTGTTGATAAAGACCTTGCGCCCCTCGGTAATACCCGTGATTACAGTCTCGAGGTCATGGTTTAAGATTACGATATCCGCACTGTCTTTGGCAACGTCAGTCGCACTGTCCACCGCAATCCCAACGTCCGCTACCTCAAGTGCACCCACATCGTTGATCCCATCGCCAATATAGCCTACCACGTTTCCAGCGGTTTTGAACACCTCGATTATCTTATGTTTCTGCTCGGGTGAAACCCTCGCGAACACATCGTAGTTACAAAGCGCAACCGGATATCCAGCCGCCTCTAGCTCCTCGCCAGTTACCACACTCACAGCACCATCATTTTTGGTTCCATTCCCCTTTCCATTTTCGTTTTCGTTGCCGTGCCAAAAACCCACCTTTTCGCACACCTCCCTGGCAATGTCTGCACTATCACCTGTGATAATCTTCAAATCCACGTTGAGCGAGCGAAGCGAGCTGATCTGGTGCGCAATCGTATCTCGCGGCGGGTCCTCAAGTAACAGTAGCCCTTGGTACTTCAACCCGCTAACTTTATTCAAACTTTTTAACGCTTTTAGTTGACCCGCCACGGTTGCGCCTTTCCCCTCGAGCGCCCCATCAACCGTTCTACCGTTCGCTCCGTCAATCGATTTAACCGCTACTGCAATAATACGGTATCCTAGTTTTTCAAACGTCTTTATCTTTTCCAGCAAGCGTTTTTTATCGTGCAAATTCGAAGAACGTTTAATTACTGACTCATAAGCTCCTTTCACGATCAGTTTGCGCTCACTCGCCACACCCATCATCCGATTTTCAAAGCTAAAGTCCCAGGTTTTCAGGATCTTTTCGCTAGAAATCGAAGGCTTGATATTCACACCCATTGTCGAACTCCAAATCGTATCATCCACTTTATTTGATGCTATCGCGAAGTTAACAGACGGATTCGACGCATTGCAGATAAGCGCATACTCCATAACCCTGGCAGACTCCTCAAAATCTTCGTCTAGCGCGCTTTTTAGCTTCAGTTGGCCAGTTGTAATCGTGCCTGTTTTGTCAGAACAGATCACGTTGATGTTACCCAGATCCTCGAACGCGGTTATCCGCTTGATCAACACGTTTTTGCGAGAAAGTTTATAGGCCGCGTTGGAAAGCGCAATCGAGAGGATTATCGGCATGGTTTCTGGCGTAATCCCCAGCGCGAGTGTAATACCCAGCACCATCGAGCTGATGACTGAACGACCAAGTGCTATATTAATTACCATCACCACAGTCACAATCACAAGCACCACGTAAAATATCATTCGCGTGAACTGTGCCATTTTTTCGACAAAATGCGTTTTGGGATCGTTGTTTTTCGACATATCCACTGACCGACCCAAGAACGTTGCTTTCCCCGTGGCGATCACGACTCCTTTGGCTGAGCCTGCGGATACTGAAGTGCCCTGGAAAACGCTGTTTTTGATCTCTTGCGGCTGACTGTGCACCTGCCATTTCCTCATTAGCACCGAATCGTCCGCCCGCTTCTCCACGTCAACCGATTCACCCGTCAGCACCGCCTCGTTAATCTCAAGCGACTCAGCAGACAATAATCGAATATCCGCTGGCACTAGATCGCCTTTGTTTAACTGAACAATATCGCCTGGCACCAATTGTTCACTCTCTAGCTGAAACACTTTCCCTTCTCTATAGACTTTGCTTGAGATACTAATCATCTTACGTAGCTTTTCTAGCGACTTGTGAGCCTTGTACTCCTGCACAAACCCTAGCACAGCATTGATCGAGAGCATCACCAGTATCACAATCCCGTTTGTCATTTCACTTGTGAAAAAAGAGACACCCACAACAACCAGCAAAATAATGATCAACGGGTTTTGAAACTGAGAAAGTGCAATCCCTAAAACTGTCCTCGCGCCTTCCTTTTTGATCTCGTTTAGGCCATACTGCTTTAGTCGTTTTTCAGCCTCAGCGGCCGAAAGCCCATGTAAAGAAGTCTGATATTTCAGCAGTACTTCGCTTACCGGAATCGTCCAATCGCTCATAAATACATATTAGCACAAAGGGTTACCCTTGCCACTGAAAATATCCCACGGAGTAATCGCAACATTTTATATCGGTAACCCTTTTAATAAATCTCGATAACAACGAACATTCTAAACACTGGCAAGGGTAACCCTTTTCGTGATAAAATACAGTGTCTGCTCGGGTGGCGGAACTGGTATACGCGTAGCGTTGAGGACGCTATGGAGCAATCCTTGGAGGTCCGAGTCCTCTCCCGAGCACTTGTAGATGACTTGATATAATATACAGAAACATGAAGAAACAGATTATTGCAGCAGCGATTTTAGTAACGATCGTTATTGCGCTCGGTATCGGTGGGACGCTACTTTACTTTCGTTATAAAATAGAAAAGGATGAAACCGACCAGAACAATGCCGAAGTTAATACGATTGAAGATGTCCTAACCGGCAAAGAAGAGGAAAAGTCCGCCCTTGAAGACGATATCAGCACCTTAGAAGAACAGATAAATACGTTAGAAGACAACTAATAATGGAGACTTCCCTTTCCGGGTATCGCCAGGTGAAGAACTGTCACGTACTTATCGTTCGCAACGGAATAAATGACCATTGCGACGATTGTCCTGACTCAAGGTTTCTCCGTGGTTCCTGTACAGAAGAAAGAGCAACAGTTAATAGCACGTTGACAACATTAAGCGCTCGTGGGTACTTTGTAGAAAAACATAGGCAACCCTAAAGATTGTACTTAACAACTAGATATTTGCGGCGGTAGTTCAGTTGGTAGAACGTCTCCTTGCCAAGGAGAAGGTCGCCGGTTCGAGTCCGGTTCGCCGCTCATGTACACTGTTTATATCCTTCAATCTATTAAGACGGGCAGGTACTATATTGGGTCAACAAATAACCTTGAGCGACGGCTTCTTGAACACACCTGTAACAAAACCAAATCTCTTAAAGGAAAGGCTCCTTTCAAAGTAGTTTACACCGAAATGTGCCCAAGTTGTTCTGCAGCGCGAAGACGTGAACTTGAAATCAAGTCCTACAAAGGAGGTAATTCGTTTAAACAGTTGCTTGAAACGTCGCACACCAGCTGTTTAGAACGCCCCGCTTAGCGGGGAGGTCGCCGGTTCGTCACCGCTTAGCGGGATTTCGCTTCACTCAAAGTTCGGTTCGCCGCTCATTAATATAACTTATAACTCAACGGAGTTTGTAATCAGGTTCATCGTATCCAGCATCGAATTTAAAGTAGCATTCCCGCGCACAGGTAGGTCAGAGAAGTCCGCTTGCTGGTAGTCATACATATACGAAATGTCAAACCAATCACAGTTCACATCCGTGTACATCTCGCCAGGCCCAAATCCAAGTAAATTATCGTCCGGATCAGTAAATAATACACTGCCCTCCCAGGTATTTGCCTGAATGTTATAGGCCGAAACAATGCTCGGGTCGTACGCCGCAATCAAATCTGCCCGCGAAACATAGTTTGAAACAATTGTGGAGTCATAGCTATCCGGGCTCACAGCGACCTCGTCTACAGCTGACGGCCCAACCATTTCGATCATATACCCAAATCCACCACCTGTTACAATCGGCTCTCTCCCGAACTCCCACACATAGTTGTCTTTTGAGATCTTAACCAAACCCATCGAAGCGTTCTCAGAATCGTCCACTACCCAGTCACTCGGATATCGAAGCGTTACATCACAGGTCGTTTCAATATAGGTTTCCCAGTCTGCGTACGGGTCGTCGTCATCCTCTTCTTCAGCGTCTTCATCTCCTGTATCCCCCTGGTCTTCCTCGTTTTCTCCGTCTGCTCCAGCATCGCCGGTATCTTCAGTATCGCTCTCGGTCTCTTCTGGTTCACCAAAGATCGCCCTGTAGACCGAACCGTCCTTATTCGTAAAAACAAAATATGCGCCTATCCCTAACCCGATCAAAACAACCGCTACTGCAATAAGAATAATCGTTAAAGAACTGTTCTTTTTGCTTCCTTCGGTCGCCGTTGGCACAACCGAAGCGTCAACAACAGTCGAATCAGCCGCCGCAGGAGAAACTTGAACTTGTGGTTCCATGTTAAAAGTAGTTAAGTAGACTTTCATTACCAATCTAACATAAAATGCTATAATTAAGAAGCTAAACTATGAAAAATTTACTCCAAAAGGTTTTTCTCGCATATATTAGGTTTTTCGCACGGCTTCAACTGAAAAAGAACCCGAAGGCTAAGATAATCGGAATCACGGGTTCGGCTGGCAAAACATCAACAAAACACGCTATTTATGCTGCTATCGAGGACTCGTTCAGGACAAAGCTTTGCGTGCATGGTAACTCGGAAACCGGAATCCCGCTAGATATTCTCGGGCTCATGGTTAACGACTATTCCATGCTGGATTGGCTACGGCTGGCAATCCTATGCAAATGGAAACTGTTAACCAACTGGGAACGTTTTGACGTGCTCATTGTTGAAATGGCTGTTGACTCACCGTTCTTTCCCAAGAACATGGACTATCTGCTTAGTATAGTTCAACCAGAGATCGGCGTATTCTTGAATGTTAGCTCGGTACACGGTGCTAACTACGAACCGCTTCTAAAGGCGAAAGGGCTCATGGTTAACGAAGAGCAGATCAAACAGCTGATCGCCAACGAAAAGAGTAAGCTTATCGCGTCACTACCGGAAAACGGGATTGCGGTTTTAAACAAAGACGATCCTCTGATTTTTCCATCTGCGAAGCAGACACATGCCAAAGTGATAACATTTGGAAAAGATTCTGATATTTCTCTTGCTGACGCGGAGTTTTCACTCGATCATGGTTCGACATTTGTAATCACGAACCGAAACGATAGGGTAGAGATCAGATTTAAAAATCATGTTTTAGGCAGGGCATACGGGTATAGCTTCCTTTGCGCGGTTGCTGTAGCAACCGCGCTTGGTATTCCGTTCGTCCAGAGCGCGAAAGCATTGGAAAAGAACTTCGAGCTACCGCCTTCGCGGATGTCACTTCTGCGTGGAATCCACAACTCACGCGTTATAGACTCATCATATAACGCCTCGGCGCTCTCAACCGAAGAACTAATCACAACGTGCAAAAACATCTCGGCTCCACATAAGATTGTAGTTCTAGGAGACATGCGTGAAATCGGAACTGCAGAAAAGGAAGTTCACATACGAATCGCAAAAAGGGCGCTGGAAGTATTCGATCACGTTATACTTATAGGCGAGCTCTTTGACTCAGTTAAATCGAGTATTTTAAAGGTTGCTCCATCAGCAAAGGCGAAGCTAGCGTTCTTCGAGCGTGCCGGTCAAGCAGTTGAGATCGCAAAGTCGTTTGCCAAACCCGGCGCCTTGTTTGCTGTGAAAGGCTCACAAAACACACTTTTTCTTGAGATTATCGTTGAAGCGCTATTGGCCGACAAGGCAGACCTAAAACTCGTCTGCCGCCAGGAACCCTACTGGCAAAAACAGAAAGCCCCATTTAGGAATTAGCTTACAATGCTAAACCCCCTTAAAATCATCCTTTCAAAGATAGTAATATTCGTCGATAGTTCCATCTCTTCAATCCGCTTGTCCGCGCTTAAAGCGCAATCCATATATGGAGCTCCAAAACCATTTGTGGTTATCGACCAGCTTGCTAGCCCAGAGCCAAGGCATGTTTCCAAGCCTTACGAAACAATCGACGACAAAGATGCAGCCCAACGTTTCGGGACAAGCAATATAAAGGAGTATTCGTTCTGGGCTTGGCGAGCGTGTGGAATTGCGTGTGTTTCAATGATATTGAACTCGTATAACCCTATTACTGAGACTCTTTACGCTCTTACGAGGGAAGCCAACAGGAATAATGGCTATCTACATTCAGATAGTCAGGGAAATATAGACATCGGCTGGAAACATCAAGCGCTTGCTGACCTTCTAAACAGAAGAGGCCTCTGTTCACAACTCTCAGGTATTTTAAGCATCGAAGGTGCGCTGTGCAGGATTGTGAAAGGCGCACTGTATATTGCCTCGATTAAAAGCCGACTGTCCAAAAATGGAAGCCATATGGTTGTTGTTACTGGCTTTTCCAAAAAAGACAAAGGATTCATAATAAATCTTGTTGATCCATTCCTTCTCGATGGAAAGGGAGGCATAAAAGAAGTGTCTTTAGGCGAGTTTAAGCGTTACTATTTACATAAGGGAATACTCGTATGGCCAAAAGAGAAAACAAAAAACTAAATATCGCGATCCTTTTCGGCGGAAGATCTACCGAACATGAGGTCTCACTTCAATCTGCAAAAAATGTCTACGAAGCAATCGACAAAGAAAAGTACAACCCAATTTTAATTGGCATTGATAAAACTGGAAGATGGTTACTTCAAGATAGCGCTAAGTATCTGCTCAACGCTGAAGATCCCAAACTGATCAAACTCAACAGCTCGACCGACAACCTCGCGATTATTCCGCAGGAAAAAGGCGCTTTAATCAACTTGGCGGATACGGATGCGACTGCACCCAAGATCGATGTCATTTTTCCCGTACTTCACGGCACCTACGGTGAGGACGGTACCATACAGGGCCTCTTAAAGCTTCTAAATATTCCGTTCGTGGGGGCAAGCGTGCTTGGTTCAGCAGTCAGCATGGACAAAGATGTGACAAAAAGACTACTCCGAAACGCTGGCATTCCAATTGCCAAGTTTGTGGTACTTCATGACCCGCTCAAGGCCTCGTTCGAAGAGGCAAAGCGTATTGTAGGTCTTCCAATGTTTATTAAGCCCGTTAACGCGGGCTCTTCTGTTGGTGTAAGCAAAGTCAAAACCGAAAAGGAATTCAATGCTGCTGTTGCAGAAGCGTTTAAATATGATCGCAAAATTCTGATAGAGGAATATATTAAAGGAAGCGAAATAGAGTGTTCAGTTCTCGGAAACGAAGATCCAGTTGTGTCATTGCCGGGCAAAGTGATTGTTAATGCAGAGTTTTACTCCTATGAGGCTAAGTACATCGATGAGAACGGCGCAGTGCTTGAAATTCCCGCAAAACTAGACAAGAAAACGACACAAAAGATTCAGGAAATGGCAATTAAAGCATATAAGGTACTCGAGTGTGAAGGCATGGCAAGAGTCGATTTTTTTCTCAAAGAGAATAACAAACCGGTTATTAACGAGATTAACACCATTCCGGGTTTTACAAAAATAAGCATGTACCCCAAGCTTTGGGAGGTTAGTGGAATTTCATATAGCGATCTTATCGATCGGTTAATCCAGCTGGCCCTCGAGCGCCACAAGCAAGCACAGGAGCTCTCAACAACATCTCCATTCTAAATTGGTATTCTTCTCGTGGATTCAGCGAGGTGAACCAGGATCTCGTATGGCATTGTTTCGCACTGTTTCGCGATCGAGACGACGGAGTTTGGCGCGGCAAGATCTTCTGAAATCACAACAACATTGTCTCCAACCTTCGCTGACACTTCGGATAAATCGATCATCGTCATGTTCATGCACACACGCCCAACGATCGGTACAACCTTCCCATTGATCTCCATTTGACCTTTGTTGCTCAGCCGAATACCCACGCCTTCGTAATAACCCGCCGGTATTACGCCAGTCTTCATCTTCGTTTTCGCAGTAAAAGTACAGTTGTAACCCACGCACTCACCAGATTTTAGCTCGTTTATTGCCACCAACGTTGAAATAAATTTTAGTGCGGGTTTTAGCCCTGACGGCTTAGAATTCGAAGGATCTGTAGGCAGTAGGGGAGAAATACCATACAAACCAATACCCGCACGCACTGCGTTTCCCACATTCACTTTTGCTGCGCCTGCCGTGTTATTCAAATGTACAAACTTCGGGTTAAACCCTTTCTTCTTTATTATGCTTAACGCGGTTTCAAAACAACCGATCTGCTTTCGCGTAAACGTAGCATCCCGGTTATCAGCATCTGCCAGGTGCGAACACACTCCTTGGAGTTCGATACTTGGGTATTTAGTTAGTTCGGTGAGCATGGAAGGCAGAGCCTCTGGCGATACTCCTTGTCGGTTCATTCCAGTATTTACCTTCAGGTGAACATTTACCTTTCGCCCAAGTTGGCCAAGCACGCGTACACTTTCCAGATCGTACACTACAAGCGCGAGAGCACGAAAATCCATCTTGGAAAAGTTGCTCGGAAGCGTATACCCCATCATTAAAACTGGCTGTTTCGAAACCTCGCGCACCTTCAGCGCCTCAAAGTAACTATCCACCACCAGATACGCAAACTTTCGCTCCTTCAGGATCGAGGCTACCACTTGCAAACCATGGCCATACGCGTTTGCCTTCAACACCGGCCAAACTTCCTTCCTCTCTTGTCCTTCAAACAAAGCAGCCGAAGATCCCGCTTTGGTGGCGGAATCAGTAAGAAAATCGTAATTAGAAAGCAATCGTCCACGATCAACCTCGATCACATTCAGCGTCTCAAGTGACCGCTCAAACCCCTTGATAACTTTTGATATCGATGCTCGAATACTCAACAGCCTGATTCTACTCAAATCCGAATGACAAAACGATTAGGTCAAGAGTGTGCATCATATCTTCGTCAGGACTGTCAGGCGCTTCAATAGTGATTTCTCCAGGAAGCCATGTTGATGGTAGCTCTGTTGGGTACTGATCCCGGCAAACAATATATTTATCCTCGAATTTTGCTGTGCTTCGTTCATAACCGGATGTCGCCATATTGAAAAAGCTCACATAATCATCTCCCAGATCGATTATAGAGGTTTCCTCTGACAAGTCGGCGTACGCACTGTCTGGAATACCAGTGTATTTGCATACCGGAAATCCGCCACCTGGTGCTAGATAGTAGTTCAACTTATATTGCTCATCTGGACTTTGGATCTGAAGATCAGCAATTAACTCTCCTCCCACTTCCTCCACCTCATTTTTCGAAAGCTCCCAGGTTGATGGATAACGCAACCCAAACAATGGAGCACCAGCATCTCTCCACCCTTTCATTGCATCAAGGTCGGTTGACATGACAATGGAATACGCATCTGCAAGCTCCTGATCTGAGATCTCTGCGTCGTTAAAGCTAATTTCAATATACAAATTATCAGAAACAGTTACCAGTCTATATGTAGTCGTATTGCCATTAGTTTCATCTGTCCAGGTATACTCTTCAACAGTATAATCTCGACCGTCAATCGCAAGCTCACCTTCGTACGATGTGTTTTTTGTAAGCTGATCAAGATAACTTTCACCAGACATGTCGGTTAAGCTCCAAGAGTAGGTAATTACATAACTATTTTCTTCAACAGAATCGTCATAGATACCAAAACCATCCTGCGTTGCCGACAACATCAACTCCTCCGGATATTCAAGCGAAAGGTCAAATCCATTATCGTAGTATAACGTCCATTTTCCAGTTGAAGTAGTGTCATCTCCAGTGTCATCGCTATCCTCTGGATCCTGATCCTCATCTGTATCGTTGACATCATTGGTATCTCCGACGCCTGTCAGCTCATCGGCCAAAGGAGAGTATTTGAATAGATAAAACGCACCACCTCCAAACACAATTAGCCCTGTCGTCACGCCTGCGATAATGGGTAGAAGTTTACGACTGTCAGTTTTTACTGCTTTTGTGCTTTTAGCAGGGACCTCAGACACGCTTGCAGATATATTGGTTTTTACCTCTGGCGTCCAATCGTTTTTGTTTTCCATTATTAGTCTAATTAGATACCTATACTAGTATAACGGTATTTGCAATAGAAAGTAACTGCTGACACCTAGTATGCTCTAGAGCATACTACTTTAAAGTAGATTATTATTTTTCGTTAACTTAGTGCTAAACTGCTGCGGGACCTGGATTCGAACCAAGATTAATGCCTTCAAAGGGCACTGTCCTACCGTTAGACGATCCCGCAATTAAACGTACTAATCAATTCTACACTATTCTTGGCAACTTTCTCAAACGACCGTTTGTATTTGACGCCTAAGCCAGGAAATGTTAGTTTATATTTATGAAAAACAAAGATGGATCTTCGCTAGTTAAGCGTGAACATATTGCGCTAATAATTACGATCATTGTTGCAGCGGCAGCAATTCTAGTGGTTTTGTTCGCAACCGGAACAATCGATACACCAGATATTTTAGGCGCAAAAACACAAGCAACGACTTCGGAATAATTGAAAATGATAGAACTGCCTAACACTACCGACAAAAGAAGTATTATACAACTTACAGGTTTGAGTAAACTCTTCACTACTGGTAAATATGAAGTAAAAGCACTTGGACCAATTGATTTGGAGCTTTACAGTACAGACTTTACCATTATATATGGCCCTTCCGGATGTGGAAAGTCAACATTATTAAACATCATCTGCGGACTAGAACCACCAAGCACTGGAAAGGTAATAGTACGCGATACAGATGTATATTCGATGGATGAGAATCAGCGCGCGGATTTCCGCGCGCGCAAATTTGGAATTGTTTACCAAATGCCCTATTGGGTTAAGTCATTAAATGTACTCGAAAATGTTGCAATCCCACTATTGTTACAAAAAGCACCAACAGACTATTCCTACGCGCGGGCGAGAGAAAGCCTGGAACGTGTAGGCCTGCAAGAGTTTGGAGATAACATACCAACCGAGCTTTCAGGCGGCCAACAACAAAAGGCCTCTCTCGCCCGCGCGCTCGTAACCAACCCATGGATAATTATTGCCGATGAGCCCACTGGAAATCTAGATACCAAATCTGCCAGCGAGGTTATAAACCTTTTGATGGATCTAAACAACAAGGCAAAAAGAACAATCATAATGGTTACCCATAACCTTGACTACTTGCCATATGCAACCCGTACGATTTCAATGAAAGATGGCACTATCGCTGAAGCTAAGCATGTAAAGCGCATGGATAAGGTTTTAAGCGTAATCAAGCCATTAAATGTATCGTCTGCAGAAGATTACCATGAAGAAGGACAAGTTAATACAGAAAAAGGAGTCTACTCGAAATGAAATTTACTGTAATACTCAAAATTGCGATCAAAAACTTACTCCGAAAAAAAAGCCGTGCAGTTATAACAATATTTGGTCTTTCAATCGCAATAGCATTAGTTATTGTTTTTGTTTCCCTCGGATATGGACTACAAACACTCGTAATTAACAACTTTACATCGCTTGAAGCGTTAAGGACAATCGACATAACACCTGAAAAGTCAGAAGTAATTCAATTAAACGACACGACAGCGCAGGAGATTCTAGACCTTGAATCAGTTACAGAAGTACTGCCAATCGTCGAGCTCGGTGCCAAAATGACTTACGAAAACTCCACAACCGACGTGGCTGTGCTAGGCGTAGACAAGGAAATATTTGATAAGTGGACAACAATCGTACTGGACACTCCTAGCGCTGTAGACAACTTCAGTGGAAACAAGATCGTTGTAAGTAATGCCGCACTCGCTTTAGTTGGTGGAACCGTTGGCCAAGATATGACAGGAGAGATAGTTCAGCTTGATATTTCTACTAGTACATATTCTGATTCGACTGAATCGCTCGTAGAATCATTTGATATTGTGACAGTAGAAACTAACTCAGCTTCACCAATTGTTATCGTTCCGCTTTCACATCTAGTAGAAAACGGCATCAGCCGGTACTCCATGGTCAAAGCCGTAACAGCTGATGCAGAGGAAGTTCAAAATACACGCTTGATACTGGAGCGAATGGGATACAAGACACATACGGCGCAAGACACTGTTAATCAGATAACGGATATTTTTAGAATCATTCGAATAGGACTGGCCATCTTTGGGATCGTTGCCGGAGTCGTTGCCACACTTGGTATGTTCAACACACTTACTGTTTCACTGTTGGAGAAAACACGTGAGGTTGGTATTTTGAAGGCACTTGGCGCACAAAGCAGCACTATTCTTTCGTTGTTTCTTGTCGAGGCTGGACTAATGTCAATCGCCGGCGCGATATTCGGGATAGTTTTCGGTATAGGCGCGACGCAGATTATTCAACTTGTCCTCTCCTCCCTGGCAACGATCCAAGGGTACGACATTGCTCAGCTTTTCGCTTTCCCAATTCAGTTTTTGGCTATCGTGTTTGGTATTACAATTATTGTTGGTTTTCTGACAGGCTTCTATCCAGCACGTAAAGCATCAAAGATCAACACGTTAGATGCCCTTAGGTATGAGTAGCGAATTCCTGTATTAACTCCGGGGCTAATATGTCGCGAGAAGCGTTAAGCGCACATAAAGGAATGTAAACTGATTTATCTTGATACCTCCTCAGGTCTTGATAAAAGGCTTCAGCCTCAGCCGTTTGCCTAAAATATGCCTCAAGCGTTTCCTGTGGTTGCTGATAATATTCAGTGAACCGATTATGCGTATCCTGCGAAACAGTAGTTATTGAAATGACAGGCCTCTGGGTTGCCCCATCGCCAAGACCGGCACCTGGAACTATTGCCTCTAACGGGTCACCAACAGGGGGTACGCTTGTAACTCTAAAACATCCCTCTGGAATAGCTGTATCAGCACAGAGCATAATTGAAATGTGTCTGGAAGAAAAAACCGTACTAAAAGGATCAATACCATACACTTGAACAATGTTATCTGCCTGTAATGTAGCTTCACGCACAGCATCCGGGATGTGCCCGCTGGCAAACGCTCGCAGACAATCAAGAACGATCACTTTCTTATGTTCTCTGGCATATTTACAAATCTCCGTAACTTGGGGTGGTGTTAAGGCGGTAAAGAGCTCTGCTATCATAAGAACATCTACATCCTCAAGTAAAGAAAGTATTCTTCCCGTTTCAGGGAAAGTCCCTTGTGCTGAAGTTATTAATGCTCCATCCTTGATATGTACTTGCACCCCAAGACAAGAGGTTAGCCTATCATTTGGAGCATATCGTGTTATTTCAGTTCTTGAAGCTACTGCACCTACATCAACGCAGGCGTTTCTAAGCAATTCAGAGCACATCGCTAGTAAAGTCGTCTTACCTGCACCCATCGTTCCATTTACACAGACAACAGCACCTGTTTCTTCTTCGATCGCTACGCTCACAATGCCGTATAAATGCTGAGTTGCAGCGAGTATCTGTTTTGCTTGCCATAAACTAGCTTCTTTTGGAAAATCCGAATTTCTCGGCTTAATAAGTAGCCCATCCCCTTGTGCTACTAATATTCGTGGAAGCTGCTGTGCTCTATTCTGTTCAGCTATTTTGTCTGCAAGATCAAATAGAATAATCGCTTCAGCCCCTCCACGGATAACTTCTTTCTCCTCATGTATTTGGCATCGATCAACATCGTTCATCATCCAAGAAGAAGATAGCCTACTTATATACCAATGTCAAATACCGGAGGTCCTATTGGTAAGCTGTAGTTGGAAGTATCGTCGCCATATGGCTATAATATCAGCATGAAAATCGCCCGGCGTATTATTATGATCACAACAGCTATCATTCTCGGCATTTTTGGCTTTTTGTGGGTACGCCACTATATAGAGGAAAAGGCAGAAGACACTATTGAAGAAGACAGCACAAACAATAGTTCAGATGATAACAACAATACTAATACAGTTAACCCGCCACAAACTAACCTAATTCAACTTGATGAAACACCAGCCTATCAAGGTGCTAAGTTTTTTGTAAAACAACCTGTTATCGAAGACCAGCAAGCATATGTCGCGATTCCGCTAGAATACGATTCCAACACACCCCCTACAATCATAGTCTATAGTCATGGTTCAGATACGACTATCACTAGAAACCTGACCAGCGACTTTATGCAACAGATGCAGGACTATGGTGAGTTTTTCACAACAAACAATTATATCTTCGCAGCATCTGCAATGCATGACGCCAACTGGGGCAGCGATGAGTCTGTCGCAGATATGTTAAACCTTATTGAATGGATCAAAACAAACTACACCGCTGCGCAAAAGATTGACCTTATCGGTTTTTCCATGGGCGGCTGGCCTACTTTCATGTTCGCTTTTGCGCATCCAGAGATGGTTTCACATATCGCCTCACTTGCTGGCACCACCAAACCAAGCACATG
>Ga0209668_10000040_pt1 | contig 49354 bp, 47 predicted proteins | sample FrelakmetPLP11PL_FD_187150 | JGI IMG/M metagenome (GOLD analysis project Ga0209668, IMG submission 187150) | Freshwater lake sediment microbial communities from the University of Notre Dame, USA, for methane emissions studies - PLP11 PL (SPAdes)... | ecosystem: Environmental > Aquatic >...
AACCCTTGCACTGCCACGCGGATCTCTTTGGCTGGTCGGCCGATCAACTTTCGAATCTCATCCAAGATGAAAAAACCACCCAAACCAGTGGCCTCAGTCCTTCCCTGTGACCCACCGTTTTCTATCGGTTTACCTGTGATAACCGCCGGCGCTTTATGGCCAACGATCTTCTGATACTCGTCCAGCATCCACGACATGATCTTCGGATCGGTATTCACGTCTGGTGCAGGCACATCAACCTGCTCACCAATAACCGGCGCAATACCTCGCATATAGCTTCGCGACACCCTTTCAAGCTCACGCTCGCTCAAAGCTTTCGGGTCAACAATTACCCCACCTTTGCCACCGCCAAAAGGTATATTTACCACCGCGCATTTCCAGCTCATCCACATCGAAAGCGCTTTAACCTCGTCCAAACTCACATTTTGGTGAAACCGGATCCCACCCTTGTACGGTCCACGCGCGTCATTATGTTGCGATCGATAACCCTTAAGCGTCACGAGCTTGCCCTTGTCCGTTACATACGGCACAGCGACCTCAACCACCCTATCCGGCACGGACAACCTTTCCACAACTTCTCTTTTTATCTTTAATGCTGTCGCGGCAGCTTCCAGCTGTCTAATAGCATTCAAATACGGATTTTCGATCGTTTTCATCACATACGCAGTTAAATAAATTGGGCAGAGCTAGACAGGCTAGCTATGTTTCTTGACCATTTCAACAAATGCATCCTTACCACGTGCGCCAACAGCTGTTTCCACAATCTTGCCGTCCTTATAGAGATAAATGGCTGGTATGCTCATTACTCCAAGCCTACCAGCAATCTCTTTGTTCTCGTCGATATTTACTTTGCAAATCTTAACCTTATCGCCCATCTCATTCGTCAGCTCTTCCAAAATCGGACCTACCATCTGGCATGGACCACACCACGGCGCCCAGAAATCCACTAGAACTAACCCTTTCACGTCTTCGACTTCAGCCTTAAAATCGTTATCGGTAATATGTTTCACATCCACCATAGCTGATACGGTTAACTATTTTACTGTATTTATGATAACACACCTAGGAAACAGACCGACTCACTTTGGCTGTACAGTATGAGCTTAACGGCTCACCTGAACTATCGGGCACATCAGCAAAAACTAGTGCAGCCGCGGTTTCAGCTGCTTGGTTGTATATTGTCCGAGCTACGATATATTGTGGCGTTCTTAAAAATCGCTTCGTTTGACGCTTTGGAACACCAATCTTCTTAAGATGTCCCTGATTTCCCAGCCAGGTAGCGTATGCCTCCGCCAACAATTGCGCTTGTTGAGCCACTCTATGTGTCGGCCCACATTCGTTACCAATATGAAACCCGTCATCCGCAACTACAATATCACTACGTTGCTCATTAGAATCCAAAATGATCGCCACTCCGGCCTTCCGCATAAGTGCAATAGCTCTACCAATATCCCCATCATGCAAACTCCCAAAAACCTCACGAGAGCTAACAGTCTCTTTTCCGTACCTAACGGGAATGTCGACGGCTCCTCTCATCAGCTTCCGCGCACCCAAAAACATCACAGTACAAGCCTCCCCGAATCTACTATCATCAGTACTATTAATTGCTTCTCTTCCATAAGCAGTTTTTACCGCGTTCTGCAGACCTGGCTCTTCTGCTAATCTACCCTCCATTTGCCTGAGAAATCCAGCCGCAGTAGCTTCAAGTGTAGGAAATTCTTGTCCATCCATTATGTTTGCCTTGATATATTAATAATCAGTAAACTATAACATAGTATATCTTAGAACTCCACGTACTGTTCCATAACTTCAAAAACACGGATGACCAACAATCCGCCGCCGAATTCGGTGCAGTGGATACCGTCGCTTGCGCGCGCGAGCTTCATCGTCCCATTCGCATCAGGAAGATAGTCGTTATAGTTCCCATTACTATCCTTCAGGGTCTCCCAGGTCGAGATATAGTGAACATTCACATGATCCACGGCGGCACCTTCCACACATCCGTTGATAACCTCCATTTTATGCGTATAATAGTCACTACTCGCTATCGGATTACCTACCCAGAATGTCACGATCCCATAACTATCCAGAATATTCATAAAATGGTCCGCCCTCGCAGTATACTCTGTCCGCCAGGCCTCTGTATCAAATGTCACCGGCTTGCCATTTACAGTGAAGTTCTGGCCATCGTTCGCACCAAACATCACGATTACAACATCCGGCGAATACTTCTCAACCAGCTCCACAATATAGTCGTTCCAGTCAAAGTAGTCTGGGCGCGACAAGCCAGTCGAGTACTTACCCTTTCGAACTATATCCACTTCGCTATACTCGCTCAGCTCGTCTTCCAAAACCGGTCCAAAGCCTTCCAAAATTAGCGAATCGCCCACGGCCAGAACAGTATACGGCTTTTCCACATGTACCGCGCCTCCATCGTCAGCATTACCAGCATCGCTAGCTTCGCCATCCGAGGAAGAGGCATCTGCCCCTTGATCCTGATTATCCAAAACAGGTTCGTTATGTTCAAAAACATCTGGCGAGCTTTTTGCCTCTGCTAAAAACGCGGATTCACCTTCTTTGTATGCAGGCAGCCCAAGCCCTCTATGCACACTTTCAGCCAAGGAAACTACTGCTGAAGTAGGTACTTTTAGCCATGCCATGCTCAGACCATCTACCCAGACACGGAATCGCCCAGGTTCATACACCAGAAGAAACAACATTGGAATAACTATTGCAAAGACTATGATCAATCCAACCGGAAGTTTACGCTTCTGCTCCTCCGCTTTCGCAGAAAGCTTGGAAGGATTTTCACCTTTATCTCCTTCCTTCACCAGCTCATCCAGTTTTGGTTCTGCCCCATAATTTATATACATCCTAGCTTCCCAATACTACACCATCCGCTCTAGAATTTGAAATAGATGAATGGTGGTACGATATCTGGGCCTAATTTAAGTATTGCAACTGCGGTAGCGGTTAACAAGATAAGTTTAAAGAGAAGCGGAAAGATTCGTAGTAACCACTCATACTTTTGCCGAAGCCAACCGCCGACAAACTGAAGGATTAAACATGCGACAATCGTAATGATAACGTAGAGCTCGACACCATGCTTAGGCATACCACCAGCTAGTAGCGTCCGGAATACGTCAAGGGCGTTTTCAAGGCTGCTTGCACGGAAAAACACCCACACGCATGAAGCAAACATAAATGTTAGCAGCCAGCCAGTAAAGTTACCGATCCACTTGAAAACGCCCGCGATCGGACGATTAAACTTCTGAAGTAAACCCTCGACAGCGTGAGTAATGACCAAACCGATCCCATGCAGTCCACCCCATGCAATAAACTGCCAGCCAGCACCATGCCAAAGGCCGCCAAGAAGCATTGTTACCATCAGGTTGAAATATTTCCGGATAGGGCCCTTCCTGCTACCACCTAGCGGAATATACAGATAGTCTCGAAGCCACGTAGAAAGGGTAATATGCCAACGGTTCCAAAACTCAGATGGACTTCTCGAAACATATGGATGATTGAAGTTCGCAGGCGACTCCACGCCAAGCAACAGTCCTAGGCCAACGGCAATATCGGTATAACCACTAAAATCCATATAGATCTGAAACGCATATGAGAGTATCGCCAAACCCGCTACCAAACCACTCGAGTTATGGGGTACTGCAAAAAAATCATCGATTATCACGGTTTGAAGATAACTTGCGATTACGACCTTTTTAAACAACCCGGCTAAAATTGAGGTCAGGGCGCGCTCCCACTGGAGCGCGCCCATGCTAACTTTTTCCCTAACCTGAGAAACAAACTGCCCAGCCCGCATTATCGGGCCAGACAACACCTGTGGGAAAAATGCCACGTACAAGCCCACCTCAAGTATCGAGTATCGCTCTGCCACCTTTCTGGTGTAGCAGTCCACCAAGTATGAAATAGCCCTGAACAGATAAAACGATAGTCCTATTGGCATTAATAGCCTGATAAGTGGCAGTTCCGCGTTTAGCCCAAACATCGCAAGAAACTCTACACTGCTTGCCCTGAAGAACTCATAGTACTTGAACACCCCCAGCACGCCCAGAAGCAACATCAAGCCCACAACCAAGATCGCCTTTTTATATCGCCGTAGGCGGAAAGAAGACAGTAGTCGACCAAAGATGTACGTTCCTATACAAACCCCGACCAAAAGCAACAGATACTCTGTGCTCCATGTTGCATAAAACACAAAGCTAGCGCCCAATAACCAAAGGTTCCTGAAAAATGGCCATTTGCGAAGCACCCAAAATCCGATAAATACAACTAAGAAGAACAACAAAAACAATGTTGATACAAACTGCATAGCAACCTATTTTACCAACCCTTATACAGGATCACCATACCGTTTCCCAACAGGGTCTTTGAAGATGAAAAACTGAGGTGGAAAGTAGGTAAATATTCCAAAAAGAAACAATAGAGCAAATAGCCCAATTATTCCGATATACCAGGGCAATAGTACTATCTCCTTCATCAACAAGTAATATTCGAGTAAATACGCCAGCAAAACGCAGACAAAATACAGGGAAATACTCACCACCGTTACCTCTTTTCCAATTACCGCCTTGATTGGGTAGTAAAGGATTGGGATCAGCGCTGTTGCCGTTACACTTGTAATTAATCCGACCACCCAGAAATTTTGATGATCATACCCAAATGCAATATATTGCAGTAGCGTTATGAAAAACATAGGGATATACGAAAGTTTCATATGCTCCCATGTGCTTTCATTCACCGCGGAAAAGATGTGCAGAAGAAAACCATTCTTTAACCAGCCATGCGTGAAATGCAAAAGCACACCGAATATCAAAACTACTCCATAACTGAGAATAAGCCAAAGTGTAAGGCTCATGATGTTAAATAATTTAACAACAGTTTTCTTTGCACTTCTTTGATTTTAGAAAGATTAAAATCGACAGTACTAGCGCGGTTGTGAAAAATACCGTCCCACCAAAACAAGGCGTTAGCAGTGGATTCGTACCTGCAGCCGCGCATCCGAGTGAACATGCTCGCGCGTTTAGATAGTCGATAACCTCGCGCGTAAAGTTATACCACGCAAACAACGTGCCACAAATAAGCACAACCAGCTGAATGAGAATAAGTCGCTTCATGTCTTTAACGTATTAGATAACTGCTACATATAGGATACTCGTAATATGAAGTTCATTCAAGCAACTGTTTCGCCAGCCTGAATGTCCACAAAATAAGCAATTACTCTTTTCGCAATCGCCGCTGAGTCATCATCAATCGACTGAAGCTTGAATGCTACTCTGCCTACAGGTGTATCAATATTGGCTCTGAAAGTCCGTATATGCCCACGAACTGGTTCATATCCATCACTTATACTGTGGACAATACCCCGTTGATTTTCAAGTAGCTTACCACCAGATTGCAGCCCTTCGATTGCACCACTGACCCTGTTTGCTGATAAAGAGCACCCTGCCAAATTGTCCGAGTTTTCTCCACAAGAGCCTCTGAAACCAACTGCCTGATCTTTCCCTGAAATAGCTGTTTTTGAAACAGTCGTCACTATATCAAGAAATGATCGCTTTATTCTCTCCAGTGCAACTTGTCTTTGTTTTGGATCCGTAATTTGGAGGGCCTCACCAATTCTCTGTTTTAACTTATCCGGAGAAGCTAATTCATGAAGAGTATTCAATGCTGGATCGATTCCACTAATATTGAACTTGCTAAGATATCCACGGACACCGGCCACTTCTGCTTGTATAGCTGTTGACAAGCTCCTAAAACTCCCTCCTAATTGATCAACGCCTGGACGAATTCGAGCAAGATCAGTCTGCTCTAATCTCCTTGCACTTGAACGGACTTGCTCCAAACCGTTACCACCTATTACAAGATGCGTCCGTAGCCTATCTATCTCCTCTTGGCTACTGTTTACCGCTCTAATATTCGCATGGGTCAGTCCAATATATTCAGAAATATTGCCACATAGCTCTACTTCGGACATTCGCTCACTAACTTCCTCTGCACTATCAACAGGTGCCTTTGGCGACGATTCTCGAGTATCTATTTGTTTTTCTTCCATAAGAAAGGATACTGAATAAATGCTGAGGATTCAAGCTTGACCATCAGCAATTGCTCTTGCATACCCACCACCAGAAGCAGGCGTCATTCCAGCGAAAGCATTTCCAGTGTCTGGCGGGTGCCATGGTGGAGAGCTAATGGCAAATGCTGTAAAGTATCCATAGTCCTGGTAGTGCACGCCACGTGGAATAACCACCACACTCCCTTCTTGTACAGGCCAAACCTCTCCATTAATTTCAAAAACACCAGTACCGCACTTAACAATATAAACTGAATCAAAGTCCTCGTTGTACGCGGGTTCGTTTTCTCCATTTATAGTAACCTCCGAAACACTCATGTTAGGAAATGCGGGAGTGTTAAGGAATCTACGGACAGTTAACGCCCCAAAAACCTGCGCCTCGACATCTTTTGGGTAAATTACTGTTGGTAAGGTAATAGTTTCCATTATCGGTTTACTTTTTGTGTTTAGATTCGGTATATAATTCATCGAACGTTATGCAAAACTCCGCCATACCCATAGATTTCCCTTTTTCACCAATTTTTTCCTTCTCCCAATCAATCTCCGGTACCTTAAAGTTTGGTACTTGAAACTCATCTATAGCCTGATAATCAGCTGTTTCCATCTTAAAGTCTTTTGCATTCCAGTTATCTTCTATATGCTTCTTCGAGGAAGACATTACCATTGGTCGAAGACCCTGGTTATACATCCAATTTAACACTATTTGATTTTCAGACTTTTCATACTTTTTCGCGAGGTCAGATAGTAGCTTCCATGAGTTTGCGACAGTAAGATTCCTTCTTAATGGTCTCCAGATAATGTTTTCTACGCCTAATGATTTGCATATATCAAATATCCCCTCCTCCTTGTTTATTCTCACTTCAAAACTTAGGTGGGTTTCATGTGCAAAAAACTTGTCGCCAAACTCCTTAAAAAACTTCCTTATAAACTTCACACTTCCGTTAGACAAGCTAACAAATCGAGTTCGTTCAGATTTCAACAGTTCGTGTAGAAATTCAACCACTTTGTCGTACCCATAGATAACAGCTAGCGATTGAGTCACCAACGTAGAATCAAAAAAGTCTGTCTTGAAGACATCATACATTTCGTTAATGTCTTTTTTCACTTCATCAAAGGAGTTAAAGTCCCGTGGATATACTGAGTTAGTGATGAATAGATCATCTTTGCTAGTTTTAGAAACTTGCATAGCCTCGCTGAACAACCTGCTTGAATTTCCGTGACCATAACCTAATGCTATTTCTGTAAAGTTATACCCGAGTTCAAAGGCATACTTTAATGCCTCGATATATACATTATCTGGCTTCTTCTCAGTCAACTCTTTATCCCTATGCCCTTTTCCACCAATGCCGTAACTACCCATACCAAGCCATGACAATTCTCTACCTGAAACTGTTTTCTTTGTTTGCATAGCATATAAGCTATTATCTAATGCACGCACAATTACTTACGTTCCGGTATTGGTCCCTTTTCGCGTTCATGCGAACTAATTCTGAGCGTCGCCTCATTGTATGCATATAGCAACCCTTGCACAAGCACAGGCATGTTCGAATATGTATCTCGCGAAAACATCCGTTTTACTGTGGCAGCCGTAACGATCTGGTCAAGCGCATCTGTAATGTTTTTATTTGGAGAACCTTCCAATGCTTTTTGAATAGACTCGCCCACAAGCCTTTTTTCAGTCCAGAAACTATCAAGCAACAGTTGTGCCCTCTCCTCGTCTTTAAATTCTCGGGCTAGCTCACCTTCCAGCAAAACTCGATCAATAACTAGATCATAGAGCCTGGGATCTCTTTCTCTTAGCCCATCAGCTACCTCGCTAGCCGCTGTAAGCACATCTGTATCAGTCATTTCTCCGCTATCTACTCGTTGTAGAATATTACTCGCCTCAAGTCTCTTCTCTTGAGAAAAACGCTCGTCAGCCGCCACAGCCATAATCCTATCCCTAAGCTGTCTTATGCTGTAGGTTTGATGTCCTGGGTTTGTGACTAGCAACGCATCATTTTGAGCCGCTTCTAAAGTCATCCTACCTGCGTGAGTATCCTCTGTATTTGCCATCTTAGTTTTAATTATGTAATATAAATTAATTTGACAAATAATCTACGAAACATTTTCCATCAACCAGTTCTTAAAAAGCACAGATGACTGCCGTGGTAACATATTTCGATATACTTCAACATTCGGTTTCTTACCAGTCCCTGTCCATTCCCATGTAAGGGGATTGAAACCCGCTGCTTTAGCGACCTTAACGTTTGGTAGAAAGTAGTTTAGTTCACCTGAAATTTTCTCTTTCAGAACTCTTTTCATCTGAGCCACTCTAGTTATGCTATTTATTTCAAGAAAGGCTTGAGTGCCCAATTGACTCGCTAATAAAGGGTGCCCACCCGCTTCTGCAACTAGATATTTTAACAATTGCTCTGTAAAAAATGATTCACCACCCTGACACAGCAATTCGCGAACCTCCTCCTCTGCTAGCAATGTATTTACAACCGAGTAATGACTAGCCATAGAGGCTATCCGCCCCTTGACAACCGGCGGTGTTTCCAGTGCACTGTTACTATGCAAATTACCAAGAACTGCAAAAATCACTTTATTACGCTGCTGTAATTGTTCATCGAGGAAGTGAAGAAAACCGATACAGGTTCCTGTATTGTAATAAGACAAATCTTCCATCTCGTCAATCAAGACTACCGCTCCTGGTAAATCATTTATACCTCTTTGAAAGACACTAGTTAATTCACTTAACTCGCTTCTTCGATATGACGCAAGATCAAAATACACCAATCCTTCAGCTCTCCCGGTTTTTACTAAAGTATCCGCTGCTTTGAATAGCAGTGATGTTCTACCTGATCGAAAACCACCTTCAAGTACTGCAACACCGTAACGTTCTACGTTAGATACTAGTTCATCAACAACAGCTTGTTTACCAATAAACACCCCATGTTCTGGAGATATCGGTTGACCTGTAATATACGGAGGAACATCAAAAGATCTGCCTCGTTCCGTCAACAATATGCTTCGCGGATCATCTGTTTTCGCTACTATTTCCATGTGACCCCAGGGGGATTCGAACCCCCGATCTACTGATTGAAAATCAGTCGTCCTGGACCACTAGACGATGGGGTCATATTCAGTCCAAAAAGAGCTGCTGAAGTATATCATAGAAGCGTTGTGTATCTCAATATCAACCGCCAATCCGACTATTTCCGGCGAAGGAACGCTGGAGTGTCAAGCTCGTCTTCGTTGATATTATCGTCATCGTGGAATCCTTTCGACGACTTTTTCGAGTTTTTTACTGATCGATCATCCTTCTGTCTAGAAGATTGCATAGAACTGTTTGTTTGTTGTCGAGTTTTCGTTTGAGATTGTGAAGAGGATTGATCGTAGGCTCCCATATCGCTCTGCGACGCAGGAGTACTGCGCATGTTAGCTTCCAGAGCATCTGATAGTTTTGGGGCTTCGCCTTTGGCGAAGCCCGTAGCCAGTACTGTAACCCTAAGTTCATCACCTAGCGCAGAATCAATCGTTCCTCCCCATGTAAGCTCAGCCTCAGGCTCCATTTGCTCACGGATAATAGTAGCTGAAGTATTTAGCTCATCCAACGTAAAGTTCTCACTCCCACTAATGAACAATAATCCCTTGGTAGCACCAGTAATAGACATATCCAAAAGTGGCGACTCAATCGCCTGTTTGGTAGCAATCTCCGCACGGTTCTCACCGCTAGCCGAGCCCATACCCATCATTGCAGTGCCAGCACCAAGCATTATCGTCTTCACGTCAGCAAAGTCACGATTTACCAGACCAGGAAGCGTAATAATATCAGTAATACTACGAACTGCCCGTGCCAACACATCGTCCACTTGCTTCAGCGCATCATGGAATGAAACCTTAGAGTTGATAACAGATAGCAATCGCTGGTTTGGAATCACAATTAATGTATCAACCCGCGATTTCATCTCCTCTACACCTTTCAGCGCGTTATTCATACGCGGCTTACCTTCAAAATCAAAAGGTGTAGTGACCACTCCAATCGTTAAAACCTGTAGGTTTTTGGCAATACCTGCGATTGTCGGCGCTGCACCAGTGCCTGTTCCACCGCCCATCCCAGCAGTGATAAATACCATATCAGCGCCAGTCAATAATTCATGAAGCTGTTCCATACTTTCCTCTGCCGCCTTTTGCCCAACTTCTGGATTACCACCAGACCCAAGCCCCTTGGTAGTTTGCATTCCAATTGTAATCGTATTTTCCGCAAGTGAGTTCTGTAGCGCCTGACTATCAGTATTTATCGCGACAAATTGCACACCCTGAATATTATGATCAGAGATCATTGTGTTTACAGCATTACAACCACCGCCACCAACTCCAATTACCAAAATCTTGGCATTTGGAGCCACGTTATCAGATTTGACTAACATTTCTGTCCTTGTTTCAGAACTATTCTGGGGCAGTGTATCATAAAAGTGATCACGGTATAATCTTTCTAATCGCGCTCACGATTTTCCCAAAAAAGCCTCCCTGAGCACTACTGGACCCACCCATTTCGTTTACACCCAAATCTAGCCCTCGAAGTGTCAATCCTTGGACTACAGAAAACGCAGGCCCAGAAATTTCCTCGGTAAAGCCAGTCAAACCAGTAGGTGTGCCCACACGTGCAGGTACACCAAAAAACTCCTTAGCCATCTTGGTCACACCTACGAGATCAGCTGTCCCACCGGTTAAAACTATTCCAGCTGGTTGCTTCATACTAAAGCCCGCTTGTTTTACCTGTTCGCTTACCAACTCAAACATTTCCTCTATTCTTGTGGTTACAATCTTATCATACAATTCTTTTGACACTACTGGTCGGTCTGGAATATTCAAACTACTCACATCTAGTTCATCTATCTTCTTCCCACCCTTGGCAGCTTTTTCTGTTTCTTTCACAGCAGAGTCATCTTTCTCGTCCCTTCTCATAAACGCAGGCTGACTTTCCGGGCGCTCTTTCTCGCGATAACCCTCAAGAACAGTTGCCATTTTCTCTTTCAGTCTCCTTGCGTCTTCTATAGAAACAGTAAAGCCAATCGCTAAATCGCTCGTAATGTGATCTCCACCAACAGGTACGCATCCACTATAAGAAATCGCATCCTCTACATAGATTGTTGCACACGCTGTTCCAGCCCCAATGTCTAGCATCGTTACGCCTAGTTCTTTTTCTGTATCGGTCAAAACCGCTTCTGACGCCGCAAATCCGCTAAATACTATATCATCTATCGATAACCCAAGTTGTTTGATTGTTTTGTCAAGGTTATGTACGGTTGTAGCTAACGCGGAGATGATATGCGAATCCACTTCCAATCGATTTCCGCTCATACCAAGCGGGTCATGAATCCCGCCTTGAGCGTCCACGATAAACTCCCGCTTCAACACGTGAATAATCTCTCTGGTACTCGGGATCGCGACAGTACGCGCATTATCAATCGCGCGATGAATATCCTCTTCAGTTATCTCTCCATGCGCTACTGCAACCACACCACGATTGTTTGTACTGGTAATGTGTTTACCGTTGATCGAGACTATCGCAGAAGAAACTGTCAGACCTGCCATCTTTTCTGCAGACTCAAGGCTCTCACCGATCGCATTGACTGCTTCATCGATATTGATAATCACGCCTTTTTTGACGCCACGCGAAGGCATCACGGAAACCCCAATCACTTGGGGAGTGTCACCGTGCTCTTCAAGAGAAGCGATAACGGTGCAGATCTTGGAAGACCCTATGTCGATTGCTGTAATAATGTTCTGTGCCATAATGTTTCATTGTGCACGCTCTGTGTATGCTTTGTCAAATCTTACATCAATTTCAACAAGACGTCTATCCTGGTTAAGGTTGGAGTTGTATATTTCAAGAAACATCGAGGACTGGGCGTCTACTGACCGTGGGGCGTTTAGCGAGAAATACCCGTCTAGATTCCCACTCCCTATGATAATATCGCCGTAATCGAGCAAAGTGACTGAATCTACTGGGAATAGCTGCTGGGTGAGGGCGGCCTTGATCCTCAAGGCCGCCCCGATCTGATTTACATCCACTTCTTTCGCCTGCAAAACAATCGACGGCACCGAAGCATCACAATCATTCCCTAGGATTACCGAACCTTCCGCATCGATCGTCCCAAGCCCTAACAGACACACATAAGGTGTTTTTTCAGTGATTCGAACTACAACCTTGTCCGGTAAGGCCTTTTCAACCGTGACGGTTTCGACATACGGAAAGTCGCTCGCACCCAGAACCTCGCCCTCAACCTCCTTCGAAGTTACAGCAAAGATCAGCTCATCTAGAAGTGACTCATCCAGCCTTTGCTCAAGCGAATCGTCCGAAGTTCGCACACAGCCCTCCACTACTACTTCATGGATATTGAACACTCCATATCGCCACGCAACCACCAACAATCCAATTGGTATTACGCACAACGGAATAGCCCACCATCTAAACTTCTTCTTTACAATCGGTTCAACTTTCCGCCTAGCTGCTCCGCGAACACGTTCTGCTGCTTTTTTATCTTTTCTGTTTCGCCGTTCTATAGCACCACATTCTCGCGATTTTCACGCGATTTGTCAATCGCTCTAACCTGCTGTTCAACAAGATGATATTCATGGAGTCGCTAAATTATTGACTAAGGAAATCGAATCAAACGAATTCAATGTAGGGTCTATACTTTCAACAAACCTGCTCAAAGAGTTCTAGAGTCCCTAGGGTATACAATCCCCCACTCGACTTGGGACAAGGTTCTTAAGTAGACAAAGGTTGAACACGAACAGAAGAAACATGAGTTCCCTTGTTTCTTCAATAAACTTAGGGTGTTGGAAAAAAACCATTTTCCTTCAGCCATTCTAGTGATTGAACAATATCTTCAACATGCGTTTCAATCGCCCACTTTGCTTCCGGAGCATAGTTATTTAAAGCCGTAAGCGTTTCAACCATTGGTATGTTACCTTTGCCTATTCCTAAATGTTCATCTTCTACACCATGATTGTCATGTATATGAACGTATCCAATGCTTTTCCCAAGTACTCTAATCCATTCAATTTCGTTTAACTTTGATTTACAATGAAGATGGCCAATGTCAAGGCATACTTTTACATTTTGTTTATTGATCCCATCCATCAACAACAACAGCATTTCAGGATCTAGATCAAATAAGTTTTCAATGTAAAAGTTCATATCGTCTGGTTTTTTATCCGTATAATCATTCCAAAAGTCCACACATCGGTTGGCCCAATTATTGATATTACCAGCCCCCGGTATCCATCCAACATGGAATACCATATTAGTTATATTTAACTGAGTTGATACTTTATAGGCGAGTTCGAAACGATTTCTTGCAACATCTCTAACCATCGGATCAAAACTCCCAGGACATAGATCACCGTATGGAGCATGCAAACATAATGGGGAAACGCCTGTAATACACTTTCTATGTATATCTAGCTGAACCACGTCATCAAACATATTTGGTTTAAAATATGACTGAACTTCAATACCAAGCTTATGCTTTTTAGATAGTTTTGATACTTCTTGAATATTACAATCATCACAAAGGAGAAGCGTTTTCATGAGATTATTCCATTATTTATATTTATCTAGCAAATTATATCATAACAGGTTGAATACGTATCGGAAAAGTGGTATTTTCCTGTTAGAATGAAAACCAGCAAAAACACAAAGGTTAACACTGACCCTAAAAAGATCGATGAGATCCTTTCCAGGGGACCGGTTGACCTGATCGAAAAAGAGCAGATCCGAAAGAAACTTCTATCTGGCAAGCGCCTAAACATCTATTACGGTATCGATCCCAGCGGAAAGCAGATGCACCTTGGACATGCATCAACACAGTTAAAGGTACGCGACTTTTTTGAGCTCGGCCACAACATTACGCTACTCGTTGGCGATTACACCGTTCTCGTGGGAGATCATTCAGATCAAGCAAAACAACGCTCAGAGATCGATCGAAGCCAGGTCGAGGAGAATATGAAGACCTTTAAAGAACAGTTCTCCAAGGTTATGGACGTGACCAAAGTAACCATTCGTTACAACAGCGAGTGGCTAAGTAATCTTCAGTTTAACGACATCATTGAACTCGCACGTGTTTTCACAGTCCAACAGATGATTGAGCGCGATGCGTTTGCTAAACGCTTAAAGGCTAACGATCCGATCGGTTTTGACGAACTATTGTACCCACTGATGCAAGGCTACGACGCGTATGCGCTGAAAACCGACATCCAAATCGAAGGCACAGACCAGCTTTTTAACATGATCGCCGGTCGCAAGATTATGGAACACTTTGGTATAGAGCCTCAGGGCGTTCTAACCATGCCTATGCTTATCGGCCCGGACGGTCGTGAAATGCACAAGAGCCTCGGTAATTATATTGGGGTCATGGAGAGGGCTAACGATATGTACGGCAAATTGATGTCTATCAAAGACGAATTAATGGAAACCTATTTCACTCTGCTTACGCGGCTTCCGATACAAGAGATAAAAGAGATGATCGAAAGTATTAAGGACGGGAAAGGGAAGCCTATGGAGATCAAAAAGAAACTAGCCCTTCAGATCACCAAACAGTTTTGTGGGGAAAACGACGCACTAGAGGCAGAAAAACATTTTGAGCAGACAGTCCAGAAAGGCGCTTTCGCAGAAAGAGCAATGAAAGTAAAAGGGAAAAAACCAGAACCCACACTTTTAGACCTATTAGTTGAGCTCAAAGCAGTCCCCAGCAAATCAGAAGGGAAACGACTGATCGAGCAAAAAGCGATTGAGATTGACAACAAAACTATTACAGATAAAGAGTTCAAAGTCGACCTTTCAAGCGAGCGAAACATTAAGGTGGGCAAGCGAGGCTTCTACAAAGTTTCACATAAGTAGTATAATAGCATCCGACATGAGTACCTGGACTAAACTTTTACGCAAAAAAAGAGACACGGTCTGGAAAATCGTATTTGGAATACTATTGCTCGGCATGATTGTCTCCGCCACCGCCTTCTTGTTCAAGCTCTAGTTTTAAGCCTCAGAGAAGAAACACTACGTTCCAAGTTTAATCTGTAAACCGCTGTTCGAACGCTTTGCGTCGGCGGTCGCGGCTGAAAAACAGATATAACCCAGCGCCAGATATCACCAACCCGCCGCCAATCAACCCACCTACAAGAACAGTCCTTGGGACACTAGTTGGTGGTTGTGTGCCGATGTAAACTGGAACATCATCACAGCCATCAGAAGGCAACACTAAACATGCAACATTTACGTACGTACCGGCAGTCTCTGGCGTCACAACTGTAAAAACAATCGTAGCAAATTCGCCAGGCTCAAGATAAAGCGCAGTGTCGCCAACAACTGGAAATGCAAATATCATTGAACGGTCATCTACCGTAGGCGCACACTCGTGGCTAACCCCATTTGCGTTGGTAGCACTACATTCGTCACCATAGGTAAAACCTTCAGGAAGGGTGTCTGATATTCTTTGTACGTAGTCTGCTGTCTCACCTGTGTTTGTAATAACCAACGAAAACTCAACCTCGTCACCTGGCATTACGCTTTGGGGATCAGCGGTCTTCACAATCGTGAACTCACCTAGAGGCGTGTCACCTATGGCAAGAGGTTTATAACATTCTTCTAGCTCTCCATTGTCACACGAACCAATGATTTTTCCATCTGATAACCGAACAAGTTGGCGATAACCATTACACTCTACGTTATCTGAGTTCACTATGCTTCCCCCAAAGATAACAGCATCAACATCCTCGCTAAAATCAGGTAAACTTACTACAGATAACGTAACATCAAGAGGGTTTTCCGTAGTTGGCGTTTCAGCCAAAAAGCCTGTGTGCCCATCACTTAATATATACCCATATCTGTACTTTGGATATCCGGCGTCATCTTTATCTCCAGCATCACCGCTAAGTAACACAAAGATAACATCGTCTGCTTCTGCCTGCGAAGTCTCCAGGTCAGTACCTGCATCGTAAACTCCATTACTATTTGTATCTTCGTAAAGACGTAACCAGTCACACGCTGGCGGCTCAATTACAGTTATTGTTTTATAACAAGTAGTACTTGTACATTCGCATCCGTCGTCAACTCCTGGAGTACAGCCAAGATAACCTGTCTCGTTAGTTTTATATGCAGTATGATCAAAATCATCTGGCCCTCCACATATTGCTCCGCCAGAATCATTAGAATTGTTGCCATCATTCGGAGTTGGGACATATCCCACAAAGCCCAGTATCAAGCCTTCTCCGTTTGCATTTGAAGGAACTATCCAATTAACCGCGGATCCATAAGGAAATTCGCCACGATCATATGCTCCATCGATACGGTCATAAAGTGGTGAAATGGCATATAGATAATAACTCACGTTTAACGTCTCCGGCGTAGCTGTTCCGCTAACAGAAAGGGTTAGTTGTGTTCCAGGGTATACTTCTCCGCAATCTGTTCCATTGCAGGTTACACCTTCACCAGTTAATGTCATTCCAGTACAGGAGAGCTCACCTTCTGTGGGAGCAGAACAGCCTGTATATACAAAGTTACGACCGCCAATAGAGTCCCCGATACCCGGATAGTTTGCAGGTGTAGGTCCAGCAAAGCTTGGATATTGTGGTATCGTAAAAGAAGGACCTTCAACCTTATAGCTATCACCAACACTCGGTTCAACTACCTCAAAAGAGTAAAAGCCGTTCGCCGAATACTCAGCGGTTGCAATCGTAGCACCAGCAGCATTTTTCAAAACCACTTCATGTCCTTCGAACTCATACGGAACGTTTCCTTCACTATCACAAAACGCCCACCCTGAAATCTGTATTTGCCCAGGAGGAGGCGCTGTACAGCCTGAGTACACAAAGTTTTTATCGTATGCGGTATCTGTAATACCTGTATACTGTGTTGGTACTGGGCCAGTAAACAAAGGATAACGCGAGATATCAAAAGTAGGCCCAACTATAGTATATGAATCTCCGTCGGTCGGTTCTTCAACTGAAAAGATATAATGCCCGTTCGCACTGTATGTGGTAGTAGCAATCCGAGCACCCTGTTCATTTTCTAGAAATACTTGCTCCCCTTCAAATTCATCCGGCACATTACCAGCACTGTCACAATACGCCCACCCTGAAACCTCCATACCACCAGGCACAGGTGCGCAAGAACAAGAAGTATGATCCTCGTTTGTTCCACAGTCCGATCTGCATACCAGGTTGCCATTGCCATCATCATGGCAACCTAGATCACCGGTACAATCATCATCTGTCTCGCATTCATCCCAACATCCTGCTGTCGGAATTGGTTTGCAGTAGAGCTTGACAACTGACTTGTTTCCACAGCCACTACAAGAAGTATTGCACTGGGCTTGGGGTACACATCCAGCTTCCTGGGCTGTACCATTTTGCAGATCTACACTGGTATAGCACTCTTCAAACCCAGGCCCACACGACAGATCAGCAGCGCAACTTGTATCTATCTCCCCAATACCACCACAACAAGCACAACAGGTTTGTTGATAATTCGGAGTTTGCCCCCAAGCATGATCAGGTGGATCACAGCCACAGCTTCCATCTCCTCCACAATCTAAATGGTGACACGTTGCTATTTTAGGGTACTCACAACTTGTAGACTGATTACACGAAGTAATTGTACAAGACCCTTCCACTACTGCTGCTGCCGCATTGCTGTTTTCTAGACTTGCCTGCTTATTTACACGATACGCAATATATACAGCAGTGCTACCGACAGCTACTGTTAGAAAAATCGCTATTGCAAGAGTTATCCGTGAAACCGTTTTTGCGTTTACCATACTATCTTTAGAGTAGCAGAACTATTAACAGAGTACAAACATGTGCTTACCGCAAGTATTCATCCACATTATCTAAGTGCTCCTCATAAGTCCTGGCAAAACGAATTACCCCATCATTATCACTGATAAAAAACCAATACTCATTTGCCTCCGGGTTCATAACGCTATCAAAGCTCTCCACGCCAAAGCTGCAAATCGGAGTTGGCGGAAGCCCTTTAAAATTTGATGTGTTGTACGGGTTTTCCAAATGTCGATCAGGCAGATTTCCACGCCACCAAGTCTGTTCTTCTTCACTCCAGCCTAGTCCGTACTGAAGCGCCACGTCTACCTCTAACATCCAGCCGCTTGTCTCTAGCCGCCGAAACAACACGTCAGCAATCATTGGCCGATCTTGCGAGGTTCTTCCTTCTCTTTCAACTATCGATGCTATTGTTACTAGTTCGTACAGTGAGTAATCACTTGCTTCAATCTGTGCAAGATAAGGCTCGTAGATCTTATCTTCAAATGTTTGCAACATCATTTTAAGCATCTCTTCCGCTGTTGTATCCCTCGCAACCAGCCAACTATCAGGGAAAAGGAACCCTTCGAGTGGTTTGCCTACCGGTATCTCTGTCATAAATTCAAACTCCGGGTAACGTGTATCTGACTTGGCAAGTGCGATAAACTCTGTCTTGTCAAACTTAGCTTTATCTGCGTTAGTCGGATCATTTAACACATTATCTATTGCTGTCGCGATCTCTTCAATTCGCTTGCCTTCTCTGACCAGGACCCAGAGATCATGAGACTGAGTTGTTTGCAGCGAAGTCGCTAGCTCTTTCATGTTCAGGTTCTTTGGTACATCAAAACTACCTGCTTGTAACGTACCACCTAGTTTCTCCAAGCTCAGGTACCAGTAAAACACATAGTTTCCATCTGGCATCTTTTTATCGCTCACCACTTCAGCTGAAATCAGCTTGTCAATGATAGTACCTACGCTATCTCCGGGTGCGATAACAACGGTTGAGATTCCGGTACTATCCGAGAAAGGTGTCTCCAGTGCAGTTGTATAGTACGACCGATAGTACAAAAACACCCCTGCTGTTACTGCAATAATAAAAACAACAATTACACCAATAACGTTTCCTACTTTTCGTATCGCCGACATGTTTATTTTCATTTAGTTATTTTCTATTTTGAAAACGATAAAACCCCACGTTTCTTGCCTTCCTCATACGCCATCAGCAGTTTGACCGCCGCGACAGAATGACTCTTGGCTTTGACTGCCCTAGTCGGAAGTTCGAATGAGCGTAGCATAGACTCGGCCCACTGTGAAGTCATGGATTCGTCCGCAAGCTCTACTGGAAGCGAGGACAGTCCTTGAAGCGCTGTACAAAACCCCTTGACCTTTGCCAGCAGCTCAGCGTTTCCGGTGGAGTAGCCCACCACTATCTGGTCAATGTCGTACTGTTCTATTATATGGCTTACGCGTTCATTCCATATCTGCGTTTTCAGATCGACCGGGTCTAAAGGCATTGGTCCTGCCACTGTACTCACCGCCAGCCCGATATGCCGATCACCGTAATCAATTGCTAAAGTTGCCATAACAGATTTTACCAGAAAGTAATAGACTTAGCTCTCAGAGTGCCTAATCCAGCGTTATTACGTGACTAGTTCCTAGATTAATACATAAATCATGTTTTTTCGAGCTGACTTTATAAACGACTGGAACATCTCTACTCCCAAACTTGACAGTCTGCATCTCTCCTATAGCCTCAAGACCCTTCGTTATTCAAAGTAGGATATTCTACTACTTTTTATGCTATAATTGATTATCGACATAGTAGCGCGGGGTAGAGCAGTGGTAGCTCGTCAGGCTCATAACCTGAAGGTCGCTAGTTCGAATCTAGCCCCCGCAACAGACTGTCTTCTCTATAGTTTCTATCCAAACTACCTTTCGGTTGCATTCCCCTTGGGTGGTATATATAATGATTGTCGAAGATATATTTATTCAAGAACAACATGAAGGTTACACTCGCATATTCCCCCGAAAACAGAACTAAAATCAACAAACAACTACAGATCGTAAACGACTCACTTCGACACCGGAAACAACTAATAACCAAAGACCCTACAACCAAAAGCTTGACCAGCAAAACCGATATTGCCAAGTACTACCAACACCTCAAATCAACCATCAAAACTTCTGAATGCTTAATCGTTGAACTCTCTTCGTCGTCTACCGAACTAGGGTTTTTGATCGCGGAAGCATTAACACAAAGAAAACCAGTACTCGCACTAGTACCAAAAGCCTCAAAAATTGAACTCGAAGGGTTTTTCAACGACAAACACTCACGTTTTCTACAGATCAAGCGCTATTCAGACGCTACGCTCGCGCAAGACATGGACGAGTTTGTAACATTCGCAGCACAAAAAGTAGACACCAAGTTTATCCTTATTATTACACCTGAAATTGATTCATATCTCCGCTGGAAAGCCAAAGAGGAAGGTGTACGTAAAGCAGAAGTGGTCAGAAACGCGGTCGAAGAATACATGGTAAAAGATAAGGCTTACAAGGCATAATTGCATCTATTTCGCTATTTTGGTATACTTCACACGTTATGGATACGAAATTATTGAAAACATTCGAACAAAGCCAGCTAAAGACAGACATTCCAGAGATGGCACCTGGTGATACAGTTACAGTGACCTACAAGATCAAGGAAAAGGGCAAAGAACGACTTCAGAGCTATACCGGTATTATTATCGCTAGAAATGGCCGCGGAATCACCCAAAGCATCACGGTTCGCAAGGTTACAGCTGGTATCGGCGTTGAAAAGGTCTTTCCAATTCACGCGCCATTTATCGACAGCATCAAGGGCGGCAAGCACGGTGGCGTACGTAGGGCTAAGCTTTATTACATGCGTAAGCGCGTAGGTAAAAATGCCATCAAAATTCGCGCCAGGAAAAAGGCACCAACCAAAGAAAAGCAGGAATCCAAGAAATCAGTAAAGAAACCGGCTAAAACAACCAAAGCTAAAGCCGAGTAATCCTCGAGATGATCCTCACTGCCAAAGAGCTCTCACTTATCCAGAACTTTAAAAACGTTATTGGCGTGGATGAAGCCGGCCGCGGCCCGCTTGCGGGATCGATTGTCGCGGCCGCAGTTGCGCTTGACCATAACATGGCCGAGGCGTTAGCCGCACTTAAGGTAAACGACAGTAAAAAGGTTAGTCCTAAAAAGCGCGAGAAGCTTTTCGCGTATATTCATGACCAGAAGATCCCGTATTTTATCGCCGAGCTATCGGCACACGAGATCGACCTGTACGGCATCCTTCCGGCAAATGTTACTGTGCTAAAAAACGCCCGCGATGGGATTACAGCTTCGGGGTATACTATTATTGACGGCCGGTTTGCGCATCCTTTCAATATTGAAAACTATCAGATAACCGTACGAGCAGATTCTACTTATATTGCTGTCGCGGCAGCATCGATCGTCGCTAAAGTTCACCGAGATAGATTAATGGTCAACGAGGACAAAAAGTACCCAGGCTACGGTTTTGCGATCCATAAGGGTTACGGCACCAAGTCACATATCGAAGCCATCCACCAGTTCGGCCCTTGCGAGCTCCACCGCAAAACCTTCGAGCCAGTGAAAAGCCTACTGTCAGCTAAACGTTAAGCAACCATTAGTCCTCACAACTTAATCCCGTAAACTCGTTTCATAAACCAAATTTGTACTTCCATCAATTAAGTATCGGGCATAAACCAATTCTTGGTCACTTCCATTCTCGTAGACGGCAAACGATACAAATAAGTATTGGGTATCGTTTACTCGAGTAATATCAATTACCTCGTAAGGAAGTTCATCACCCCAATACTCATCCGAGGCTGTAATAAGATGCTTGAACTCTTTTGCGACAGTATCATAACACCAAACTCCGCCATAGACGTAGTAATCTTCAACCATGTTTACCGCACTTGTCTCAGCCTCCGCGATCTCTTCTTCGGTTTCTTCTCCTGTAAAGCCTATCGGAATCGGCTCCCAGGTGAAGTATACGTTTCCTTCATATTCTTCTAGTCCGCTTGACCAAGACATTTCAAAGTCCTCAGTTCGTAATTCTGATAAAGATAAACTAGAATCTTCTTCATCTCCATTAAAAGCTTTCATCATCCTGTTTTCTACGTTAAAGTTGTATGCATTAAGAGTAAAGCTATTATCCTCTACCCCGACTTCATCATCACCATTCGTATCTAAACCGCTGTCATGATCTTCCGCATCTTCATCAGTCCGCTCATCGGTCTGATGGTCAGCAGCTTGATCGACCGCTCCTGGGCGTTGGTACAAGTACCAATAGATACCTAAGCCAAGAAGTATTAAAACCGCTACTGCAAAAACAATCCAGAGAATTAAGTTCTTCCTGTCTTCCTCTTTTGGAGGTTCTTTGGGCTGTTGCGACACAATGGTAACTTTGGTTTCAGGCATGGTATTGAAAATCAATTAACTGATACTAGTCTAACGAGGAAAGCGCGCGAAAGCAACATTAAAAATCAAGAATCATATCTAGAGTCTTCTTGCCATCTCGGTTCACAAATTCACCAACTTTCTTAAAACTATGCTTTTCATAAAAATGAATCGCTCGCGAATTGTTCACAAGCACGCCGCCGAAAAGAATTATCCTACTTTTGCCAAACTGTTTAGCTATTCTAATGACAATAGGCAACAAAAGGCTTCCAACCCCTTTATCCTGGTACTCATCAGCCAAAGTCGGCCCCCATCGACAATCAGTTTTCTCATTAAGTTCGATGTTGTACTTCCGATACCTATTAATATCATCCACTGGAATCCCAAAACTATACTCTAGAAGACCAACAACGTCTCCTTTAGCATTTAGTACAACAAACCGATGTTTGTCATAACGGCCAATCGCGTCACACAACTCCTGCGCCATTTTGATATCGTAACTGGAAAACGTACTAAACTCTCTCGTTTTACTCTGTAACTTCTCCAAAAACTTCGCCAAGCCTTCTACATCCGTATGTGACAAAGGCCAAAACAGTAGCCATTCTCCTGTAGCTATCTTGAAGTTGTGGGTTAACTTCATAGCGCCTTTTCAATAGCCTCACTATGCTTTTTTATCCAAGCACTCTCTTGCTGTATTATTGGCAGCCGCTCCGCAGAAAAGTCACGATAATCTTTCCTTTTCTCTGTCTGCGCCAAGTTCATCCGCATCTCAAGAATTAAGTTCTGCTGTCTCAAGATAGCAGTTACCAGTTCTACCCCATCGTTATAACCATATGCACGACATATTTTTCTAATCCTACGAACCTGAGTAGCGATAGGAATATCACTACCCAGATCAAGAAACGTCCAAAGAAAGTACGCAAGATCATCAACTCTTTGCCCAGGCACGGCTCCGTCAAAGTCGATAAACGCCACAGGGTGATCGTCTCTCATAACCACATTCCAAGGGGCGATATCGCAATGACAAATAGTTTCTGCACTATCCGCTAATGGTGTGCCGGCTGTTGCGTCGTGAAAATCTTTCATCATGTCTACAACTACTAGCATCTGCTTCATCGTCCATCGGTGATTTTTTGGTACTTCGCCATCAATATACGATAAAATCTCCCTGCCCTTATCGTCAATTCCAAGAAACCTTGGAGCGTAAGGATACTCTTTTTCCTGTAAAAGGGTCAGCAAACGGTGGACAAACTCTGCGTTTTCTCCAACAGAACGATGAATAGTGTCACCGATTCTCACTACTTCAGCTGTCGACCTACCACCAGTTAACAAAATCTCATCGCTCATGTCTATATACTACCATATGAATAGCATGAAAAAACTGTTTCGTTAGACGTTTAGGGTAACTTGCAGGTTAGGATTTATTCCGTAGGCTTCACACAAAGAATCAGGACGATATCCACACTTTTGCCAGTGACCGGAAGCTCGGTTAGGAGCTGTGCAGAGTAGAGTGTTTGAAGGTACTGTATCGATGCAGGCATGGGATCGGTGCCAGGTACAAGACCCACCTGATTCGCAGTGCAACCGGTCATATTAACTGAACCTTTGTCACGGGCAAGGAGATAGCCGTTGTTCAGATCAGAGACCACACCATTCGCCGTGCTATTACCTACCCCGCCATCATACACACCAATCTCAGGCGCTTCAGCAAATACGCCAGGGTTTTCAAGAAGGAACGTAACATAGCCGTTGACCTCTGACCAGTTGCCCACACCAGCTGTTGGTGAGTTGCGATAGTCATCACCAGCTTTGATCAAGCGATAGTAATCGATTGCAGGACTAAGTACAACGTTTGTTGCGCCAGCTATATCCACTATATCACGAACCTCCCAGGCGGCTTTCAAATCCTCTGGCGCGATGTCGTACATCTTAACGTTCTCGCCTAGGATATCCAGGAAGGCAAGTGCACTATCGTACTGTGAGAACCAGCTTGAACCTCGAAACTTATCATAGAACGCTTTCATAACAATCTGTTGCCTGGCTGCTCTAGCATAATCTGAGCCTTCCACGCTATTTGATTTGCGAGCGCGCGCGTATATAAGCGCGCGCTCGCCATCCATAAATTGACAACCCTCGTCAAAATGTACCGTGATCTCTTCACCAGCCACACTCGAACCCACGGTCGCACCAGGCTTTGGATAGTCTGCACTAAACTCACGCTCCACACACACATCCAACCCACCCACTTGATCCACTGCGTCTACAAAAGCATAATAGTTCACAAGTGCGACGTAATGCACTGGCTGGCCAGTCATTTCAGTTACGATCGAGCGAAGCATGTTCATACCCTCAACATCGCCATTCTTCAACATAGCACGTGCGTACGCACTGTTTACTTTGGTTGTATAGTCTTTCTCTCCAATAGTATACTTGGCCTCAGTGTCTCGAGGAATCGAAACCATCGAAAGCTGACCTGTTTCATGCTCTAGACTAATCAACATAATCGTATCCGTATTCATCAAACCTGAGTTTGGGCGAGTATCGATACCTACCAAGAGAAAGTTTGTTCTGCCGTTATCCTGTTTCAGAATATACTGCTCGCCACCCAGAGCATCAGTGATAATCGTCCCGACAGAACCGATATCAACGGTCACACCCATATCATCTAACGTTCCGAGTAGCTTACTCGCGTAAACGCCTACCGCTACCAATAAGCCAACCAGAATAACTATCGGGACAAACCACCACTTAAACCAGCCACTTTTTTTCTTTTCATCGAACAGCTTCTTCTTTAGCTTGGGCTTATTTGACGAATTCAGCTTTTTTTCGTGTTTAATATCAATCGTCGAAGCAGTGGGGGTTGAAAACCCCGCTTTGGCGGTGGCATTAGTTTTACCAATCTGTTTTTCCACCACCACACCGTCTACTTTGGTTTTGTCGTCAGCAACAAACGAAAGTTTCAACTTGCCTTAACGTTAAGTAATCCTATTCCCTCTTTAATCTCTGAAGACAACTCCTCAAAAGACAAACCTGCCGTTTTGGGACTGCACAAGAGTACCACATCTTGACCAGGAGGTGAAATAACGGCAAGAGAGACTCGAAGCACTTCTTTGATTCGTCGGCGCACCAGGTTGCGATTTACTGCTAATTTCTCATTTTTTTTTGCGAGAACTACCCCAAATCGCGGTATATCACTATCGTTACTTGTAACAATCCAGGTAAGTGTTTGTGTATTGAAACGTCGACCAGTTTTAAAAACGTGTTGGAACTCTTTTTGGGCACGAAGTCGATTTTGACTAGGCACAGCTACCTTTTCTTGGCGCGTGGAGCTTTGCCCTTAATTCGCATTTCATCAGAAACGCTCAGTATTTTTCGCCCCTTTTGTCTACGCCGTTTAAGTATGTCTTGACCGGTTCTAGACTTCATCCTTTCGCGAAAACCCATTTTGCGAATCCGTGATAACTTTTTCGGTTGATATGTTCGTTTTACCATTACAAAGTGAGTTTAACACATTTTTCTACAGGTTAGCAAACACCTCAAATAGATTAGATTTAGGTTGCAAGTTGTTTGTCGTTGTAAACGGATGCCAATATCTATTCCCAGCGATGACGCTGTATAACAATACTCCAAGCCAGTGATTCACTCTTCGCTCTTCAAGCGGCTGAGCAACTGATAACAGTTCATGACTTGCTGGCTAGTTTCAGCCGATGGAAGCTTCTTGGCTCATAGATATCGGTATCCGTAAAATCGTCTTAACTAGCTCAGTAGCTTTTTCAACGCGTCAACGCTTTCTGGGTTAGCCAAGGTCGATAGATCACCCAGCTCTTCCTTGTTCCAAAGGTTTTTCAAGATCCGCCGCATAATCTTGCCTGATCTGGTCTTGGGCAGATCCTTGACCACATAAACTTTGGAAAGCGTCGCAATCGGCCCAATAATAGCTTTTAACTGGGCGTTGGCTGCGGTGATCGCCTGCTCATCAGTGATTTTATCACTTGAGGTTATAAAACCTACTGGGACTTCACCTTTGATTTGATCTGGCACGCCGATTACTGCACATTCAATAAGTTCTGGATGAGCATTTATCGCCGCTTCGAGTTCGCCTGTAGACAACCGATGGCCTGCCACCTTGATCACATCGTCTACTCTGCCAACTATTCGGATCAATCCGTTTTCGTCTCGAAGCGCTGCATCCGACGTAAAATAGATCTTGGTCCCATATTCTTTCCAGTAGGTCTCAAGATACTTCTCCTCGTTTTTATAGATCCCACGGAACAGTCCTGGCGCAAATGGCGGTAATAGCACCAGATTTCCAGGTTGGTTCACAGGGAGTGACTTGCCGTTATCATCTAAAATATCAAACCTGACGCCAGGAAATGGCATCCCGGCATATGATGGGCGAAATGGCCCAATCCCTGGAAGTGAAGTAATCAGAACACCCCCTGTTTCTGTTTGCCACCATGTGTCTAAAAGTGGGCAGTTTTCGTGCCCTACTTCCTTAAAGTACCATTCCCACGCAGATTCATCGATCGGTTCTCCTACCGAGGCGATCAGCCGAAGTGAAGTTAGTTTATCTTCTTTGAGTATGCTCTTTCCGTATTTTACAAACATTCTTATTGCCGTAGGCGCTGTGTAAAAGACCGTTACTTTATGTTTGTCTATAATTTTTGCCCACCGATCAGGCTCAGGATAGTCAATTGCACCTTCGAACATGACAACTGTCACACCGTTTAAAAGCGGCGAATATACTGTGTAAGTATGCCCTGTCACCCACCCCACATCCGCGGTCGACCAGAATACGTCACTATCTTTCCAGTCAAAGATCCAACTCCCGGTTACTTTCGCCTGAACTGTGTACCCTCCACAAACATGCATACAGCCCTTTGGCTTACCTGTCGAGCCGCTGGTGTACAGGATAAACAACAGCTCTTCAGAACCCATCGGTTCAGGCGGGCATTCGCCTGGCATCTCTTTAACAACATCAGAATACCAGAAGTCACGTTTAACATTGAAAGCGCTCTGTGTTGAATCAGGCAGTCTTTTAACCACAATCACCTTCTCTACTCTTGTCTTGACCACACCCTCATCTGCATTTTTCTTCAGGTCTATCAGCTGACCTCTTCGGTAATACCCATCAGCGGTAATAAGAACCTTAGCCTCAGTATCCTGGAGCCTGACCTGTAGCGCTGTTGGTGAAAACGCCGAAAACACAACCGCATGCACAGCACCGATTCTTGCGCATGCCAACATCGAGATCATTACCTCCGGGATCATCGGTAGATAGATCACAACTTTATCGCCCTTTTTCACTCCAAGTTTCTTTAGCCCATTCGCAAGTTTGTTTACTTCATCGAACAGTTGCCTGTATGTGTATGTCCGATTCTCTTCCTTCGGGTCTTCTGCTTCCCAGATCAGCGCGGTTTTATCCCCTCGCATTGGCAAGTTTTTCTCAAAGATATTCTCGGTAATATTCAGCTCACCACCCACAAACCACTTGAAGTACGGCGGCTCATGCTCAAATACCTCTTTCCAGGGCTTCATCCAGTAGAGCCCTTCAGCTCTTTTCGCCCAAAACGCCTCTGCATTCTTTTGTGCGCCTGCCCCGATCAGGTCGGGACCAGCATAGATGCCTGGATCTTTAACATTCGCATTCGCCTGAAACTCATCTGACGGGTAGTAAAGACTACCTTTCTTGATAACTTGTTTATTTGCCATAGTAGTTATGTTTACCTGCGAAATCACTTATTGTCAATCTTTTCTCCACGGAAGTTTAAAGCCTCAGAGATATGTTTTGTTTCTATCTGTCTGCTTCCACCTAATACCGATATCGTTCTGGCAGTACGAAGAATTTTACAGTAGCCACGAGCTGATATAGCATAACGGTTAACAGCTGATGTCAGCGCGCGTTTAGCCTCAGGAACCACAAGGGTTTCAAGCGTTTTCATGTCGTCAATCTTCCAGCCAGTCTTGCTAAACGCGCGCGCAACCCTTGTTCGAACTTCAGTCGAAGACGTTACTGGAGCATTTGAGGTTTCAACACCTTCCAGTTCCTCCTTGGTCGGTCGGTCAACCCGAACCACCAGGTCAATTCGATCCAATATCGGTCCAGAGAGTTTACGCTGATAGATTTGCAGTTGCGCTTGTGAACAGTTGCACTTATGTTTCGGGTCGTTTAGATAACCGCATGGGCAGGGGTTCATCGCGGCTAATAGTAAAAAGCGCGACGGAAAAGTAACAATACCTGCAGCACGCGAAACTGTGACAGTACCATCCTCCATCGGCTGTCGAAGCGCGTCAAGCATGCTTTTGGGAAACTCACCAAATTCGTCTAAGAAAAGTACACCCCGGTGCGCAAGCGTGATCTCGCCTGGGCGCGGGAGCGTACCACCCCCAACGATCGCTGAAATCGATGCTGTGTGATGAGGCTTCCGAAACGGCCTTGCCTCAATCAGGCCCGCACCCCTCGGTAGTTTCCCAGCTATCGAATAGATTTTAGTTACTTCAAGCGCTTCATCTTCATTCAGCGGCGGCAGAATCGAAGGAAAGGCATTAGCAAGCATAGTTTTCCCGCTTCCGGGCGGGCCAACCATTAAAAGGTTGTGCCCGCCCGCAGCCGCAATCTCCAACGCCCTTTTAGCAACCGCCTGCCCCCTCACCATCGAAAAGTCGCATTCGTACTGGACCGCTTTCTTGCCACTCAAGGCAATCAACCGATCTCGTTGCCTAGTTCGAGCCTCCAGCGTCATCGTCTCGACATTCCTGCCTGTACACCCATTTTGAATCAACCATTTTCCGTTATTCAACAACTTTACCAGATCACCCAAGCGATCAGTGCTCACCCACTCCACGCCTGATAGCCTCGCCTCCATCTCGTTTGCACGAGGAATAACTAACCTCGAATATTTTCCCTCTTTCGTTAACTCCGCGACAGCCAAAACACCCGGAACACCTTTTATATCCCCAGCCAGGTTCAACTCACCCACACACATGCTGTTTTCCGGCAGTTTTATCTCACCTGATGAGGCCAAGATCCCAAGCGCAATTGGCAGATCAAAACCTGAACCTGCCTTGGGTAGATCTGCAGGCGCCAGGTTGACCGTGATCTTGTGCCACGGCCATTTGCCAACCACTTTTCGAACCGCTGCAATCACACGTTCTTTGGACTCCTGCACTGCTTTGTCCGGGAGTCCAACAATCGTAAACGATGGCAAACACCCGCTTAGGAGCTCAACCTCCACCTCGACAGGCACAGCTTCCATCCCCACAACCGCGGCTGACATTACACGTGCAAACATCTTGAGCGGTATTCTATCACTCGAACATTAAGAAACGATTAAAATACAATAGCAAATTTAGTATGATATTCCGGATCGTTCTCCAGGTTAACGCTGAGATTTCTGCAAAAAGCGCTTGCTCTACAAATATCGATAATGTAATATCTGCACAATGAAGTTTAAAACACTACCAAAACTACGGAAAGGCGACAAAGTTGCGATTCTTTCGCCTTCGTTCGCCGCGCCAGGTGCATGGCCACACGTACACGAACTCGGCTTACAGAGGATTGCAAACGATTTTGGACTAGACCCAGTTGAATATCCTGCTACTCGGAAGATTGGAGCAAGCAAAAATGAGAGAGCAAAAGATTTACTGGATGCATTTCGAAATCCACTTATTAAAGCGGTTATCACAACGCTCGGAGGTGATGATCAGGTCACATACGTAAAAAACTTGTCTGGTAAAGTATTCACAGATAACCCCAAGCCCTTTTTTGGTTACAGCGACAATACAAACTTTATTAACCATCTGTGGCTTAACGGAATACCTGCCTATTACGGAGGATGTGTCTTTACAGAGTTTGCAATGCAAGGGGAAATGGACAAACTGACAGTAGAGTACTTAAAGCACGCGCTGTTCGAAAATGGCGAGTTTGAGTTAAAAGCAAGCAATAGGTTCAACGATATCGGATTAGATTGGGGAAACAAGTTACTGTTACACACACACCGACGGTATCAGAAAAACGAAGGATGGTTTTGGAATGGTGACAAGTATTCAAATGGAACAACTTGGGGCGGGTGTGTTGAATCGTTAGATGACTTGTTGAAGATCGGTGTGACAATTCCTACCCTCAAAGATTTCGAGAATATTGTCCTATTTACTGAGACATCAGAAGAGATGCCAACCCATCAAACAGTTAGAAGTTTTTTTAGAGCGTTAGGGGAACTCGGTATACTTGAACGCATTCAAGGCTTACTGGTAGGCAGACCAAAAGCCTGGGAGTTTGATAATCCAAGAACTGACCATGAGAAAGCATTGTATAAAGCGAAGCAACGAAACACCATTCTCGAAACTGTTCGGCAGTATAATAAAACCTGCCCGCTTGTTCAAAACCTCGATTTCGGACACACATCCCCACAGATATGTCTTCCGGTCGGCCGGAAGATAAGAATCGATAGTAAGCATAAAAAGCTGTTCTGTGAATTCTAGACTATCCGACTTGTGGTATACTCTCATATCATGAAAAACAAAATTTGGATAATACCAGCATTTGCTTTGGTCATCTCAACCACACTACTAACTGCACCATTGGTACACGCTGAAGGTGAGCTGGCCACAGAAACACCTGCTATCATGCCTATCGAAGAAGGAAGGTACTATCTTTTCGTGGCAACTGGTTGCCCACATTGCGCAAACGTTGAAAAGTACATGGAAATCAACGAGATTGAAGCAAATTTTGATATTACGATCACTGATATCGCAGTCGAAACCGACAAACAAGCCGATTTGCTTGCGCTTTGTAGAGAAAGAGTAGACGTTAGTGTCGCAGATCAGCAGTGCGGCGGCGTGCCTGAGATGATCTATGGGCAGAGAATCTACATCGGAGAGGACGAGATCATGAACTACTTTCGCGACCTAGGATACAACAAGGAACCAATTGACTGGGGCAAATGGGTAGTTATAGGTTTACTCGGTGGCTCCGCTTTAGTTGTAGGGGGCTTGATCGCATATCCATTAATTACCAAGAAGTGAAAACGTTAACATCATGTGGCTAACTTTAGGCGCTGTAATCGGCGCAGCACTAGTTGATTCAATCAATCCCTGCGCACTTGGCGTTTTAACTTACATTCTGTTCTTTTTAGGTTCGATCAAAAGCTCAAGGAAAAAGATGCTTCTTCTAGGCAGTATCTATGTTTTAATGGTTTTTCTGACATACCTCGGAATTGGGTTTGGACTGATTGCGGTTATCTCTAGGCTCCCTTGGATTCAATACGTGTATTTGGCGCTTGGCGGAATCGTAATCATCGCCGGGCTTATCAATATTAAGGACTTTTTCTGGTATGGTAAAGGTTTTTCGCTAGCAATTCCGCCAAGCGCCAAACCTATAATTGAAAAACTTGCAAAACGCGCCACACTTCCAGCAACGTTTTTACTCGGAATCTTTGTCGCCCTTTTTGAGTTTCCTTGCACAGGCGCAATCTATACCACTATCACTTCATATATTGCTCAACCCAAACTCAGGTCTCAAACAGTCCCATACCTTATCTTGTACAACATAATCTTCATATTACCTTTAGCTATAGTTTTACTTCTTGGCGTTTTCGGCAGCTCGTCTCAAAAAGTTGAACAGTTCGTCGAAAAAAACAAACGACAGATGCGGCTAGTCATGGGCCTTGTAATGATTGCGCTGGGCGTTTTCATCGTCTACAACACTCTGAATCGGCTTTAACTATCTAAAAGTGTGGTAAAATCAGAAGTATGGCGATTTTAGACTCGATTCTAGGAGGAAATACCCTATACTACCCTGGATGTTTGATCAAAGCCGCACTTCCTGAGGTAAACGATGCGTATCGTATGCTTCTTCGAAAGTCGGGAATCGATTTCATTGAGCTCTCAGAAAAAGAAGTTTGCTGTGGCTCGCCAGTCATTAATACCGGTTTCACCAAAGAAGCTAAAAAATTAGCTGAAAACAATCTGTTGATTTTTGAATCTCATAGCATTAAAAGAATCGTCACCCCCTGCCCCGCATGCGCTTATACGTTTAAGGAAGAGTACAAGAAACAATTAGGTAATCGCTGGAAAATCAAAATAGAACATACTACAGAAACACTTTTGACCGCAGCACAGAAAGGGAAACTGAAGCTTAAAAAGATCTATAAAATAGCAACCTATCATGATCCTTGCTACCTTAGCCGTTATCAATTAAGTGTTACAGTTCCGCGCGAATTGCTGAAACTGATCACACACAAGTACGTTGATATGCAAAACTTTGGAAAAGACACATTTTGCTGCGGTGGTGGCGGTGGCGTTCGAGCAACAAACCCAAAACAAGCCGAACTCATAGGCAAAGCACGAATTCTAATGGCTCTAGAAACTGGCGCTGAAGTGATCTTGAACACCTGCCCAATGTGCTATGTTCAACTGAAAAAACACGCCGAAGGAAAGATCCAGGTAACCGATCTTTCACAGTCACTTTTGGAGGCACTATCATGAAGACAGACACCCAAGATACAATAAAAACACAAACAATAGCAAATCGGGCAGAAACTTACATTATTAAACTTCGAGCCTTAGAAGAAGGTTCTGCTAAAGATATCCGAAAGATTGACTTGCAGAAACTTCGTGAAGAGGTTACGGCAATTCGTACTGATGCGATCGATTCTCTTTCCACCAGAATTGAACCTACAATTGATGCGCTTGAAGCAAACGGCTTTAAAGTCCACCTAGTCTATTCGCTTGCTGACGCGTATAAAACGCTCGTTAAACTCACAGACGGTCACAAATACCTGGTGAAAGCTAAGTCGAATATGGTTAACCGTGTATTGACAGGACACAAGTTGAAAACTGCACTTGTAGAAACAGACCTAGGTGATTTTGTGGCTGACACACTTAAATCAAAAGACGTACACCCTGTTTTGCCGGCTGTAGGTCTTAGTGCTGAGGAGATAGCCAGGAAGCTTAAGAAAGTCATCAAAACAAAGATTATCGCCACTCCTGAGGGAATAGCATCAGCAGTACGAGGCTATCTTCGTGAGAAGATCTACAAGGCCTCGTTAGGGCTTACAGGTGCAAACGCTATTACAATGGATGGCTCGATTGTTCTTCTAGAAAACGAAGGGAATATCTCGCTTGTTTCACGCTGTCCAGATACACATATAATAGTTTCCGGTGTAGAAAAAATCGTTAACGATTTACCAGAGGCTTTAAAAATTGCTCATGCCGCTACAGTATGGGGCACTAACCAGTACATGCCATCATATGTGAACATCATTTCTGGGCCGTCGAAGACGGCCGACATCGAAAGAACAACCGTTACAGGCGCGCAAGGCGCCAAAGAGGTTCACATTATTCTGATCGATACTAGAAAAGCTTTGCCTGAAGAGTTTCAGGCATTACTTGCATGCATAAACTGTGGTGCTTGTTTAGATGTCTGTGATGCCTACTTAGCATCTGAGTCTGCGGGCAAATCTCAGTACAAAGGCATAAAATACTTGGCTGAAGAGCTGGTCGATGGTAAACCTTCACCTGAACTTATATTCAAGTGCTCTACGTGCAAAGCGTGTACTGAGATTTGCCCGGCTGGAATACCTCTACGCGATATTATGATCCGCTTGCGCGAATACTGCGTAGAACATGAGATCTCGCCGAAAGAACTTAACAGCATGATTGCGAACGTTCGCAAGACTGGCAATCCCTTCGCCCGCAAGCGGGCTACGCTTGATGATAAGTTGTACTGTTGCTAAAACTGGTATAGTATTATTTAGCATTAGATAATATTAACTGCCAATCATGCCAACAACACCAAACTCAGCTGTACCAACATCTGCAAGTCAATCAACCTCAATACCTCCGCAAACGCAGAGTGCGCCAACTAATACGATCGAAATCACATCGAGCTCAGGTGGCATCGACTATCAACAACCAGTTCCATTGTCTACAGCTTCAAGTTCAGAGCAAATAACTTCAACAGAAGACCAAGGGAAAAGCGTAAACACCATATTAACAGTAGTTTTAATCGTTATGGTTTTAGGAGTTATTGGCGCAATTGTTTGGCTGATCAAGCCATGGGAACCAGGATTCTCGTTTTCTGATACATTCAACGCTATCAAAGAGATCTTCTAATTCACAGACCTCATCAAGGGCAATCCAGTACTTGGGTCAACGGGCACATAGATCGTGCCACTACACTGTCCAACTGTTTCAATATACTTGTACTGCAGATACTCGCTTGTCAAAGACGAGTTTAATAGCCGCTGTGCTTCTGCCTGGCCCGCCGCCTCGATTGCCTTGCGGTCAGCTTCCTTAGCTTCAACCTCTAGCTTGTATGTGTACGTCTCGTTCTCCTGCTTGGATGTAAGCGTAGCCTCAATTTCATCCGCTAATGTCTCAGGCAAGTTTACGTTTCGAAGCAAGACCTCCTCCACCACAATCCCACGAGTTTCAAGCTTGGCTTGCAGTTCCGATTGCAAAAGCTGCCTCATCTCTACCCGTTTATCAGAATACATTGCCTTGGCCTCATACTGGGAAGAAACTTCACGAATCGTGCTTCGTATTTCAGGTCTAACTACAATTTCTGAATATGTTAATCCTACGTTCTGGTATAACTCTGCTGCCATTTCTGGATCCACACTGTAGAGAACTGTAATATCTAGATCTACACTCAGGCCTTCCTTTGTCAATACACGTATAGAGTCATCTCCGTATACTTGACCTTCCGAAGGGATAATACTCATCGTATAATCTTGCGTCCGGGTAGTTAGCATCGTCACTTTCGAAAAAGGACTTTTCACATGAAATCCTGGTTGAAACGTTTGTTCACTCACTTTCCCAAATGTTTCCACAACGCCTACGTTACCTGCAGGCACAATTGAAAAGAAACTACCGGTTAACATAAGCACAACAATCACACCACCAACTATTATTCCAATACGAAATACTGTTTTTCCAACACCGACAGGAGGTTTTACAGGCATAGAAGTATCGATTAGTTAATATGTTACAGCATAGCGGTTACCCACCGATGGGTCAAATCGCATTTTAATCAGGATCTACTCAACTACCTTACCTTCAACTGGTTTTTCGCCGTCCTTATCGCTATCTTTCTTTTCCTTCTTATCTTTATTCTTGTTCCCGCCTTTTGCGGGATCTTCCACTTTCCCTTTGTCTACGCCTTTAGCGGACGCGTCAGCATCAGCTGTTTTTTGATTTTGCATATTTCCGAGTTTTACCCGTAGATCCGCAATCTTTTCAGCCAACTTTTTCACCTGCTCGTTTAGCTCATCCGTTTTAATTTCGCTCGCATTCTTTAGCTCAATAACCTTGTTCTTGAGCTCATCGATCTCTTTGTACTCTTTTTCGTCAAGCTTAGCCTTTTTAGCTTCATCTACGGCCTTGTTTGCCTCATTAACTCCTGACTCAGCCAAAACTTTAGACTCAGCCGAGTCTTTTTTCTTTTTATCTGCTTCCGCGTTTTTGGTGGCAGTTTCAACCAACTGTTCCACTTCGTCATCGGAAAGATTGGTCGTGGCCTTGATAGTAACCGCCTGCTCTTTATTGGTATCTAGATCCTTAGCAGTCACTTTCAGGATTCCATTTGAGTCAATATCATAAGTTACTTCAATACGGTTACCACCTCGTGGCGCAGGTCTAAGCCCATCCAGCCTGAAAATGCCCAGCTGTTTATTGTCGTCCGCCATTGGGCGTTCACCTTGAAGCACGCGAATATCCACCGCAGGCTGATTATCTGCCGCATTTGAGAACGTCTGTGTCTTTTTTACTGGAATTGTAGTATTGCGAGGAATCAACGGCACACAGATTTTTCCCTCGGTTTCGATACCTAGGGACAACGGTGTAACATCGAGAAGCGTAATGTCGTGCACATCACCTTGCAGTACACCGGCCTCAATTGCCGCACCAATCGCAACTACTTCATCAGGATTTATGCCTTTGTGCGGGTCTTTGCCAAAAAACTCTTTGACCTTGCTCTCAACCATCGGCATTCGAGTCATTCCACCTACCAACACAACCTCATGAATATCTTTTGGCTCCTTTTTCGCGTCTTTCAAAGCCTTTTTCACTGGCTCAAACGTGGCCTCAACCAGGCTACCCACAAGCTCCTCGAGCTTAGAGCGACTAAGCTTCATACTCAGGTGCTTGGCGCCTTTGGCATCAGCTGTGATGTATGGCAGATTGATTGACGTCTCAGTCATCGAAGAAAGCTCAATCTTTGCTTTTTCAGCGGCTTCACGAAGCCGCTGCAAGGCTGAAGGATCATCTCGAAGATCAATCCCCTGATCTTTTTTAAACTCATCCGCAAGGTAGCCTAAAATGACCTGATCAAAGTCGTCTCCACCCAGGTGGGTGTCTCCATTAGTGGAAACCACCTCGAAAACTCCATCCCCGATCTCTAGAACCGAGATATCAAATGTTCCACCACCCAGGTCATAAACTGCGATAGTTTCATTCTTCTTTTTGTTTAAGCCGTAGGCGAGCGCCGCGGCAGTAGGCTCGTTGATAATACGTTTAACATCAAAACCTGCTATTTTACCAGCGTTTTTGGTCGCCTGTCGCTGAGAGTCATTGAAATACGCAGGGACAGTTATAACAGCATCTGTAATCTTTTCGCCCAAAAAAGCCTCAGCATCATCCTTGATCTTATGTAACACCATCGCGGAAATCTCTTCTGGCAACTTCCAATCATCCCCATATTTAATCTCAACACCCCCTTTGCTACTTTTACGAAGCTTAAACGAAAGAACTTTTACATCACGCTGAACTTCCTCCTCGTCCCAGGCACGACCAATTAGTCGCTTAATAGAATAAAATGTTTGTTCCGGGTTTAAGGCCGCTTGGTGTTTAGCAGTTACACCTACTACTTTTTCATTTTTTTCAACTTTTGCAACCACAGAAGGGATCATATTCGATCCTTCCTTGCTCGGGATTACCTTAGGCTGCGTTCCGAGAATATAGGCTGCAACTGAATTTGTTGTTCCGAGGTCAATACCAATAGTTTTAGCCATACTAATAGAAGATATTAACTAATGAAACTTACAGTATTATTGTACTACAATAGTCAAGCCTGAAGTTGTCAAAGTATAATAATGAGCCAAAAGAGCTTACTCTAGTGTACCAGCCTTTTCCTCATCACTCTTGAGCGATTGGGTCATCATCGGTTTTTTCGCTACACCTTCTTCCCCTTCTTTAGCTCCTTCAGCAGGCGCACCCTCAGCTCCAACCTCACTCGCCGTCGCTACTTCAGCTGGCTTCTCTTCTTCTTCCTGCGGCATAATCGCCGAAACAGCAGTCAATGTCTTTTCTTCGTCTCTTACCAACCGAACGCCTTCCGGTAGTTTTAGGTCGCCAATGGCAATGGTATCGCCAATTTTAGCCTCACTCACATCAATTTCAATCTGGTGTGGAAGCTCAAGTGGCTTACATCTAATCTCGACTTCATCAACTGGCTGTACCAAAAGTCCACCTTCGACAACTGCTGGACATTTTTCACCGTTCGTCAATACCAATGGGATTGTTGCGGTAATGTCTTTTTTAAGATCGATCTGAAAAAACGAAGCATGGATATACTGGCTGGTAACAGGATCCTGTTGCGCTTCGTGAACCAGCACTTTCACAGGCTTTTCGCCCTCGACAGCTAAATCAATAAGTGTAGACTGTCCAGCTTCTTTATAGATTTTCTTGAATGCAATATAGTCAACTTCTAAAGGAACTGTTTCAACTCCTTTGCCATAAAGTGCTGCAGGAAGTTTCTTTTCAGCGCGCACCAGCTTTGACTTCTTGCCAAGAACAGATCGTTTTGTTGCTTTAATTTCCATCTCAAATCTACAGATTATGTTAAATTGCTGATAGCCTAGTGCGTATTGTACCAGAAATCGATAAGATTCACCAGCTATTCAATGAATGTAGCCGACTGCTGATATACCGCTACTATTACTTGACTCAATGTTAAAAAAGAAAGACAATTTCCCAACCCTGCCGTGTCGTTTACAACTACTTGTACCTCATTCTTCCAGTCATATGCTGTTATTCGACCAGTATCATCATTTTGGAAAAGAATATACCGAAGCACTGTACTTCCACCTCCGTATTGATAGAATCTTACTGTTTGCCCTGCAACGCCTAGCCACCAATAAACTACAGGACTGGTTGTGATCCCCCAATGTACTCCATCTACTACGGTTGTTACCTCAGAGGGAAGCGCATAAAGATTATCAGCAAATGAACGAATCGTGTGACAGACCCCTTGTGCTGTGGCAACCGTTACATCAATATTAATATCAGTTTCAGCCTGAGTCATATTTCAGGATTATATACCTTCTCTGCGGCTGTTTATACATTCACAGTTCTGGAGTACAATATGGCATGGAGTTTATAACGCTTGCAGAGTACTTTGAAAAGCTTGAACAGACAAGTTCTCGCCTGGAAATGACGGCACTTTTGCAGGAACTCTTGACCAAACTAAAAGCTAATGAGGTTCGATTAGTGTTGTATATGGCAGTTGGCCGTGTAGCACCTAAGTATCAACCGATCGAATTCAACATGGCTGAGCAGCTGGTCATCAAAGCTATCGCCAAAGCATACGGAAATGACATTGACACGGTAAGGGGACATTACAAGGAACTCGGTGATCTCGGGCTAGTAGCCGCTAGCTTCGCCAAAAAGAACAGCATTCAGAAGACTTCTATTCACGAGGTTTATTCTAGTCTGCGAAAAATTGCAGATATAGGAGGTGAAGGCTCCCAAGCTGAAAAAGTCAAGCTTCTAGCAACCACTTTGAGCTCAGCACCCGCGATTGTTGCAAAATATATTGTTCGAATTGTTTTAAACACACTTCGACTTGGTTTTGGAGACAAAACAATTATCGATGCACTTTCATGGACACAAACAAAGGACAAGTCAGGAAGTGAAGAAATTGAAAGAGCTTACGCGGTGTCCTCGGACCTTGGAATTGTTGGGGAGATAGTACTTGAAAAGGGAATAAAAGGCTTGATAAAGCTCGGTGTAACACCAGGAAGACCGATGGCCAGCCAGTTGTCTCAGCGTGAATCCAACATTAAAGCGATTTTCAAACGACTTGGATCGTGTGCCGCGCAGCCCAAACTTGATGGGCTGCGCGGCCAGATCCACAAATGGCAGCAAGGCGGTAAAACACAAGTCGCGATCTATTCGCGAAACCAGGAGACCTTAACCCATATGTTTCCCGAAATTGTCGAGAGAGCTAAAAAACTTCCTGCCAAATCGTTCGTTATTGACTCGGAAATTATTGGATATCTTCCTGAAACTGATGAGTTCTACCGTTTCCAGGAAACTATCACCAGGCGACGCAAACACGACGTAAAAGAACACTCAACCAACGTACCGGTTACAGCATTCGCATTCGATATTATGTACCTAAATGACAAAGACCTGACAACACTTCCATATGAGTCGAGATTAAAAAACCTCGACAGACTATTCTCTGTCGGCGCGCAATCGACAATCCTAAAAGCAGAAACATCGATTGCGCAGGATGAAAAAATACTCGAGCAACTTTTTGACAAGTACGTTTCACTTGGGTTAGAAGGAATCATGTGCAAAAGTCTAACGCATAACTATATGCCAGGAGCTAGAAACTACGACTGGATTAAGTTTAAACGGGCATCTCATACGGATTTGGTGGACACCATTGATGCTGTCGCTCTTGGATACTATAAAGGCCGTGGCAAAAACGCTCGATTTGGTATCGGAGCACTACTTCTTGGCATCTACGACGAAAAAGCAGATAAGATAGAAACGATTGCCAAAGTTGGATCAGGCTTTCGTGAGGATACGATGCCAAAAATGAAAGCTACACTAGACAAACTGGCCACTAAACGTATTCCACCTCGAGTTGAGATCGATAAAGCATTGATACCAGATATAATCGTTGAGCCCAAGATTATCTGTGTGATCAGAGCAGATGAGATTACCAGAAGTCCGATTCATACGGCCGGAAGAGATCGAAAAGATGCCAAAGGCACAGGCTTCGCGCTACGTTTTCCACGTATTATTGAGTTTAACCGCAAAGACCTCTCCGGCGCCGAGTCAGCTACCAAGCTCACCGAGATCGAAGACCTCTACAAAAAAGCCGGCGCTGGAAAGCATTAAGTACAGTCATACTAACCCGGGGTATTTCAACGATAATAATAGTTACGGAACATCCTGCGCAGAGAAGGACAAGATAAACATAACCTGAAAAATACTGCGCGTGAGTGAGCCACATTTTTGCCCCTTTTTTTTGACATAACCCTTACCTGTGTTCGGCCTTGACTAACCGTTTACCCAAGTGTCTCCCGCCGTACAGTAGTAAAGTCGCCTTTTGAGACTACTTTCCTACTGTTGCATATAAGACGCCAGGAGTGGCCTGCCCTTTTTGCCTGTGCCATAATTATAGCAACCGATATTTGACACCTCCACACCCAAAACCTCAGTCAAGGGCATTGTGGTTAACCTGAGAGAAAGCTATACCATTTATTGAGCGCCAACAGTTCACGCTACCTAATTGGGTGCTATAGGAAAACAGGGGACTAAAAGACACAGTTGCCGCCTACCAACTTATCCACTTTCAATGAAAATCTACCTCAACCCGACTATCAATATACTTACCATTAAACATTCTTGAAGGAGCAAGCCTAAACATCTTTTCAGGAACTGCTTTATAAAGACGCAGCAGCGCTTTTCCTTGAAAGTCGGCTAGCCCTTTTACAAACTCATGAACAGCCGCTTTGTTTGGGAGAAACTTTGTTCTAAACATTTTCTGTCCGTACACTAGAAGACCCTTTAACAGTTCCTGTTTATCAGTTACCTCGGCCGCTTGCGCACTGAAATACACTGCGTCAACATCATCGTCTGTCGCGGTTGAGTTGAAAATCGCTACTGCAATATTAGGATTGGACTTAATCAGTTTTGAATGCCTAGTCTCCTTCGAAGAGTACCAATAGAAATTACCCCCCCCGTCGGCAAAAAACACGTTTGCTATCCATGGGTTACCAGCAAGATCACAAACCGAGATTGTCATATAGAGGTTATCATGGATAATCTTTTTTGCCTTGGCATCGATCATCACTGTACAAGACTACGCCGCTGTAGCTATTGGCGCGCCAGATGGAACTGGCGCTTTTACTACCCGCCGCTCAGGCTGGAGACGTTTAACAGATACCTTCTTTAGGAAATCGCCAGAAGACTTCACATCACGGAGCACCAAATACATGTCCAACATATCATCCTTGCTCACATTCGGGCTTTTCAAGAAGCTTTTCGCTTCATCAGGCGACACATCCGTAACGATTCCACCTGTAGAGCTATAACCCACGTTTGCCACAAAATGGAAAACGTCCTGAGTTCCACATTTTTTACAGCCAATATGAACCATCAGCATGTTGTTCATCTGCCCAAGAATCGCCAAGTCCTGCTCAGTTCGCTCTGTACCACACTTAGGACAATAATCACCCAAATGTGCCAGTATTCTGCCAAGTAGCTCTTTGTTATTTACAACATTTTTAGTCATTTTCAGTTTCTTAACCATTTTTTAGTAGGAGTATCGCGCTTCAGGAGTTGCACCTTCAGATCCTGTTTCCTGCTTTTGCTTTCGTTTTAAAAAACCATCAATCAACAAATATCCCACAATAATTATAACACACACGCCAACTACCACAAGTGTAAGCATCAAACCTGACGCGATTAGCGCAACAATCGCGAAAAGCAAAGTAATACCAGCCATTACCCAAAACACCTGATATCGCTCCAACCCAGCTTCTTTAAGTTTAAATGCAAGATGGGTTTTGTCTCCAGTGCTAATTGCTTTCAAGAAAGCGCCAAAAGACTTAGGCTTAGCTCGCACCGTCCGCCCTATAATAACTATAAAAAAGTCAATCACCGGCATACCAAGTACCATAATCCAGGTGGAAAACTTGGTTTTAGCAAGAACAGAGAGCGCCGCAACCAGGAACCCCAGCGCCATAGACCCACCACCTAAAAAAATCCGTTCCGGAATCACATTAAACGGTAAAAACCCAAGGATCGCACCGAAAATAATAGCTGAAATAACCGCTACTTCATGGTTCGCATCTCTGATCGCTACAAGCATAACAACCATTATTGCTAGCCCGGAGATCGTAGATGCCAGCCCACCTAAAAGATCGGTCCAGTTAATCGCGTTCGCCACTATACAAAGCCATACTACGGTAACGACCACAGCAAGTATAGACCACCGAAACTCAGAACCTAAAAGTGTTGCTGAAACTGCTCCCGCGCTAAAGCTGAGCTCACCATCCAGAAAACTGCTCGCATGGAGAATCGTAATCCCTGAAAGAGCTGCTATAACAGCAACTAACCCAAGCACCAAGAACTGAATATTTCCCCGTAGTTCATACTTGTCATCCAAAAGAGCCATTATATCCATTACACCAACACAAAACGCCAGACCAAGAAGCCACGGCGTAGCCGGAAGCAACAGTGGCATTATTAATATCGGCATGGTAATTACCACACCACCTAGTCTCGGAATAGGCACAGAATGCACCCTGCGACTCTTGGTGTTATCCTTATTCCCTCGCATTGCTGGCGGCAAATCTAGAAATCCAAACTTCCGTGCAAGCGCACCAGCTAGAGGCGTCATTACCAACCCCCAAAGAAGACCACCCCCTAGATATGGGAGATATTGTATATACTTTAGTAGCGGTTCCATCTTAGAGTGTATTTTACGCGCAGTTACTTGAAAACACAACGAAAATGGACTAGTGTATAAATATACCTAATCAGATCATGCTCATGCCTAACGATCTGTCTTCGCAGGGACCATTCGGTAAAAACCCGAATGGAAACGGGAACGGAAACGGCCCAATCGTTCCACCAAGTACTTCACCTACTTCCCCTACAACTCAGTCTGATGTACCAGCACCAGGCCCAACACAAATTGCAGGTGTAGAAGTGATTAAAAACCCTCACCAGCAAACCGCAAATGTAGCCTCAGACACACATACGCTCAGAAGGTGGAAATGTGCCAAGTGTGGAACAATCATTGAATCGTTTCACGAGATAACATCATGTAGTAAATGTGGCGCTGGCCCTGAATCGCTAATCGATTCAGACTAACGAAAAGCTGCGCTTAGTGTTAAACAGATTATTCTGTTGCTGTTTTCTTGCGGCGTTTACTCCAGTGAGAAGACTCTAAAGTAGCGCTTTGGCAAACAAGGGTGACAAACGGAAGCACAAATCTATAGTCTGTTGAAATCTTACCCAGGACTCCAACCCAACCAAGTTCCCCGTACAGCTTGACATGCTTAAACACAACCGCACATTCGTCCATATTTGAAAGACCAATCTCTTTGCCAAGTAGAACAATCACACCTTCCTTATCTATCGTTGTCAAAACCTTTTTAAACATCCGATCGTCTTCAAGCATCGCAAAAATAGTCGCTAACGTTTTTTTCTCGAGCTTCAGTAGATTTGAAATGCCACCAACACGCGGCCCATCATCCATTACGCAAAAACCAAGATCACCTGTACGCTCAGCCAAAAGGGAAACACATTCCCGAAGCAACATCTCGCGATTAAATTTGGCTTTAGAAAGCCGCTGTTTCACTTCGACTTCCAGCATATAGTCGACTACTTTTTCTGAAAACAGATCGGTCAGATAGTACCGAAGACCCATAATTGTGGGCGCACGACCAGCAGAACGATGCGGTTTCATTATCAAACCTTCCTTGGCGAGCGCAGCCATCTCGTAGCGGACAGTCGCAGGTGAAGCTGGCAAGTCGTGTCTTTTTACTAGGTTGGAAGAGCCTACAGGAGCGCCTTTCTCCATATAGTCCGTGACTACGGCCTTTAGTATTCTTTGCTGTCGCTCCGTGATATTCATTGTAAGCCAATTTTAGCAAACGAAAGTCGCGAGTGCAAATCAAGCTTCAGGGCAGTTTACCACTTTAGCCGGCGCTTTACTGAGAGAAAGCTAGAAAAGGCGCCGATTGCCCAACCAAGCACTAGCTCACCGCCAGCCACCGCCAAGAAGTACCAGAGCTTGATGCTGGGCCAAACCGCGCCTGGGAAAAGTTTATCAGTAATAAAAGACGTCACGCCTTGATCCACCATCGACCTGTAAATGAAAAATATCCCAACTCCAAACAGCAGTATCGCGAACAATGCGCCAACCAGGCTACAAAGCCCGCCCGCGACTACAAAAGGCCAACGGATATAGTCGCGATCTGCGCCGATCAGCTGCATGGTCTTGATTTCATCCTTGTGGTTTTCAATAGAAATATCAGTCGTAATCATAATAATCACGAACGACGAGATCAGTAGAAGTGCCGACAGCCCAACCCCGCCCCAAAAGATCCCTTCGGTCGCCCGCCGCAAGAATCCAACAGCCTGGTCAGAATAATCATAGTCCTCGATCTTGGAGACAAACTCAGGATCCGCAAACGCAGTATCATAGATCTCCTCCACGTCCGAAATCTCGGTTGATGCAATCCGAAGTGTCGGCGTAAGCATGCTTTCATACACAAACTCATCTGCACGGCCGTAGTAGATCTCCTCGTCATAATACGCAAATACATCGTCTTTTGAGCGATAACTTGTCACGACATTCGGGTAATCGTTTTCAACTTGTGTCTTGTACGCCAGGATATCATCCTCGTTCACGTCCGCTTTAAAATACAGTATCAGCCCAACCTGCTGTTCTAGCGCATTAAAAAGCATTTCAGACACAATAAACAACGAGCCAAATACCGACAGGATAAAAAATGCTATAAAAACCACAATTATGGTAGAAAACGCCAGGCCAGAGTTTCGGTTGATATACTTGCTGCTAGTTTTTAACATTCTCGATAGTCTTTTCATGCTTTTTTTGCTGAATTACTTTTTCTTCAGGTCCTGCCCTGCGTTTTTTGATATTTTCTGTTCTTCCTGCGTTACCGATTTTTCTACGTCCGTTTCTGTTTCGTTCGTTTCCTTGTCATGCGCTTTTTCTTGCTTCTCAAATTTAATCTCGACGACTTCCTTGTCTTTTTCTTTTGTAACTTCCTTTGTAGCCTTGTCAGCCTTTGCTTCTTTAGTCGTTTCCTTGCCTGCAGCGTAGCCGCCTGATGAGTCTCGAACCAACCGACCATTTTTTAGCGCAATTACACGTCGCTGTAGCGAATCTACCACGGTTTTGTTATGTGTAGCCACAAGTATCGTTGTTCCCCAGGAGTTTATCTTGTTTAATAGCTGAATCACATCCCAGGTGTTCTCTTCATCCAGATTTCCGGTGGGCTCGTCCGCAATCAAAAGTTTCGGTTGGGAAACTACTGCTCTAGCGATGGTGGCTCGCTGCTGCTCGCCGCCTGACAGCTGAAACGGAAACGACTTTGACTTTTTTGCAAGACCAACTAGCTCCAGCGTGTAGTCAACCTGGTCTTTAATCTCCTTATCCGGTAAGCCCATAGCTTCCAGAATAAACGACATGTTCTCAAAAACTGTCATGTTCTGGAGCAATCGGAAGTTTTGGAAAACCACACCAATATCACGGCGAACTTTGTATACCTGGCTGTTCTTCAGCTTGGAGGTGTCAACATCACCGAACAGTATCCGTCCATGTGACGGTTTTTCTTCGAGCGTCGCAAGACGAGTAATTGTGGACTTACCAGCTCCTGAAGGACCAACCAAAAACACAAACTCACCTTCATAAAGCACAAAGTCGACATCTTCCAGCGCAGCTACGTCAACAGTATATATCTTGCTTACGTTTTCAAACACCAGTATAGGCTTCATGTCCTTGTTCATTATACTATCTGAATAAAGCCCCTTAAGCAAGCGATCGTAATGTTATGTATAAAACGGGACACATTGAAGTGGGGGTGCTCTTTCCCCTCATGTGACCCTGATGCCCTGTGTCAAAACAGTAGGCTAAAAAAGTGGTTTGTTAGTGGCTCCGACTGAGTCGGAGCCACTTTTTCAGTGCAGTATTTTTCAGGGTAGACATACCTTCCCAGGCTACCAATACTTCTTTGAACGGAAAGGACAGCCGGTTGGCTACGTCTCTCTTGTGCTGCAGTAGTAAAGTAGTCTCCAAAGGCGACTTTGCTACTGCTCCGGACTAGACGTCTACCCACCTGTCTCTCACAGTAACAGAAGCATATCAGCCACAAAAAAGGACAATTAGGGAAACAGACTCATATTCTGTTTGATAGTTTTGAACCCATATTTCACGTATAAGGTGTTTGCCGGCTTGTTAACAATGTCCACATCAAGTGAAACATAAGATACTTTCTTGCTTTTCAGCCATTTTAGAATCTGCTCAACAAGTTTGCTTCCAATTCCATTCATGCGATATCTAGGCTCAACAAAAAGGCTGTCGATATACCCATACGTCTTCAATTGCATTCCCTTATTAGTTTTCATTTCCGCATAGACTTCACCTACCACTTCATTCTCCACTTCTGCGACATACCATATCCGATCTAGCTCCAGATCATTTTTTTCAGCCATATCGCCTATCCACTTTTCAAAGTCTTTTACCGAATGCGCCGCTTCATCACAAAGTTGGGCAGGTGCAAATACATTGAGGTTGCTTGACTTAAACAGGTCATGAATTTCCTGCTGAAGAGCAATATTGTAGCCGTGAATCGCTTTTGCATCTCGAACTTCAGCTCTGCGTATTGTGATCTTCATTGCTGCGATAGGTTAATTAAATGCAATCCCCGGAAGAGTCTTTTCCGCGACAGTAATAAGGGAAGAATCGACTTCAACCCCATGTTTAAACTCGATAGTTCTAGGCGCCTTATGATTCGGAACAATAATAGTTACTTTTGCTTCCCCAGGCGCAGCTTTCAATAGCTCGTTTAGTTTTTTCAACTGGTCAACAGTCGCGCCTGCTGGAATGTCAATGCGAACTTCTTTCGGAGATTGGGCCACTTTCCCTTGATCTGGGACCGAAGGGAGAGACACAGGCGCATCAGAGGCTACAGGCCCGTCGAAAGAGGGTTTGGCACAGGACACTCCGCCGTTTGCTGACGCAATCTTTTCGCGGATCCCGTTTAACTTTTCTTCGTTTATCAGATAGATCTTATCTGCCAATATGCCAGTACGACCACCACGATTATCGATCTTCCCAATCACGACAATCGCTACTCCCTCAGTGAGCTCTTCTTTTTTCTCCTCGAAAAGCTTGGGAAACAGTGTAACATCTGCCTCACCACTATGGTCCTGCACAGTCAAAAAACACATTCCCTTTCCACTTTTTGTAGTAATCGCCTTCAGACGTTCGATATATCCGCATATTTTAATCCGGGAACCCGGTCGTTTTAGTAACGCGTCAGCCACAGTACAAATTCCGGTCTTTTTTAGCGTTTCAAACAATGCCGTTGCCGGATGGGTAGAAACATATGTACCAAGAAGCTCTTTTTCCCACTTGAGCTTTTCCTGCTCAAGCACCTCAGGAAGCTCTGGCACAATTGTAGGCGTAATGCTCGCCTGCTCCTGTTCGGCTGTAAAAAAGCCTGCCTGACCAGCCTTGCGCATCTTGAGCGCATCCTGCCATTTCTCTACTGCAACAGGCAGGACTTTAAGAACTGCTGCACGTGTGCCAAAACCATCCATCGCACCAACTTTTGCCATTGCCTCAAGCGCGCTTTTCGAAACCCTGGTATGGTCTACGCGAGAACACAGATCGTCTAAGCTTTCAAAAGGCTTGTCGCCGCGAACTTCGACCAATGCAGATACTACAGCTCGGCCAACACCTTTGATGCCAGCCATACCAAAACGGATGTCGTTTTTGCCCTCGATCACAAAGTCCTCAAAGCTTTGGTTGATATCAGGCGGAAAGATTTGAATCCCTTTCCGGCGACACTCGTCAGAGATTGCACCAAGCTTGGTCTGATCGCCCAGGTGCGCTTTGTAAAGCGCAGCCATATACTCCACCGGAAAGTTCGCCTTTAGATATGCCGTCAGATAGGTAACAATCGAATAGGAAGCCGAGTGCGCCTCATTAAACGCATAGTTTGCAAACGGAAGAAACTGTTCAAAAAGAGAATTTGCGGCCTTCTTGTCCATTCCTTTATCCAAAAACCGCTTGATTAGATCGTCTTTTTGGTTTAGAAGAATATCCGGGATCTTTTTACCTGTGAACTTTCGAAAGGTATCTGCTTCAGCCCAGGACATACCTGCTAGCTCAATCACACATCGAATCAAGTCTTCTTGGTAGACAAGCACACCATATGAACGTGCTAAAAACTTCTCCATTCGTTGATCCAGATACTGTGGCTTTTCTTTGCCAGCACGACGACGGCCATACGTTTCCTGGTAAGCATTGGGGCCAGGCCGAACCAGTGCCAGACACGCTCCAATATCAAGCACGTTCTGCGGGCCAATAATACGAAGCGTTTTTTTCATCACATCGCTTTCTAGTTGAAAGATCCCAAGTGTATCCAGTTTGTTTATCAGCGCGTACGTTGCCTTGTCCTCAAAGTCGAACTTATCGATCAACTCGTCAACATCGATCATTTTACCCTTGTGCTCTTTGATCAGGCGAACAGCATCTTTTATTATGTCCAGATTCTCAACCCCGAGAAAGTCCATTTTCATCAACCCAAGCTCTTCTAATGCCCTGAAGTCGTACTGAGTAACCAGCCGTCCGGTTTCGCTATCGACTACAGCCGGAACGTGGTCATGAATTTTTCCAGGGGTAATCAGCACTCCACACGCATGCAAACCTCTATGCCTGGCAATGCCGTCTAAAACAGACGCATAGTCGTAGAGCTCCTTTAGTCTAGGGTCGCTCCCAACTAGTTGCTTCAGTTCAGGCACCTGCTCTAGTGCCTCTTTGAGAGAGATTTTGCGAGTACCTTGCCCGGATTGGGGCGCGAGCTTGGCCATTTTGTCTACCACCTCTAAAGGCAGGCCAAGCACGCGCCCCACATCTCGAATTGCCGCACGTGTCCGCATCCGGTCATACGTAATGATATGCGCCACACTATCCCATCCAAACTTTTTCACTGCCGCCGCGACGACCTC
>Ga0209668_10000041_pt1 | contig 49036 bp, 37 predicted proteins | sample FrelakmetPLP11PL_FD_187150 | JGI IMG/M metagenome (GOLD analysis project Ga0209668, IMG submission 187150) | Freshwater lake sediment microbial communities from the University of Notre Dame, USA, for methane emissions studies - PLP11 PL (SPAdes)... | ecosystem: Environmental > Aquatic >...
TGGCTAAACTGTCAAAATTTTGCAAAGCAAATCCCGCTGCCTGAACTGGATTAACAGTACCAAAGCCAAAAACTACAAGAGAAATTAAAAGTATCAAAACCGGCAAAAATCTAAACCTTTTTTTGAGCGAAAGAACTGACCCCATATAATTACAATAGTATATAAAATTATAAATTGCAATACCTCCCGAAATATAAAATGCGGGTATGTTAAAATAGGGAAGTGAAAAAACTTATCCTCATCGACGGCAACGCGATTTTGCATCGGGCGTATCATGCTTTACCTCCACTAACTAACAAAGACGGAATTATAGTTAATGCTGTTTATGGCTTTTTCTCAATGTTTCTAAAGATTTTGGAGATTCATACGCCTGATTATATTGTTGTTTGTTTTGACAAAAAAGCCCCGACTTTCAGAAAAGAACTGTTTGTCGGCTATCAGGCAAAGCGCCCCAAAATGTCAGACGATCTAATTCCTCAAATTAAATTTGTTCATGAAATTTTGAAGAAAGCAAAAGTTGAAATATTTGAAGTAGACGGATATGAAGCAGATGATTTAATTGGAACGATTGCAACACAAGCAGTAGACGGTAGAAGATTGAAGATAGAGGTTTTTATAGTTTCAGGGGATAGAGATCTTTTGCAGCTTGTTAATAGTCATGTAAAAATGATTGCGCCAGTTACAGGTTTGACAAATATGCTTATTTTTGATGAAGCTTTAGTTTTGCAAAAGTATGGAATTAAGCCTTCACAAATGGTTGACTATAAAGCTTTGGTTGGCGATCCTTCAGACAATTATCCAGGAGTTTCAGGTATTGGTTCAAAAACCGCATCAAACTTAATTAATGAATACGAAAGTTTGGAAAATATTTATAAAAATTTGGAGAAGATTAAAGCAAACAATCCAAATCTTGCTTTAAAATTAGCAGAGGGCGCTGAGGCCGCGGGATTAGCGCAAAAACTGGCAGGAGTTATTCTGGACGCGCCCATAACTTTGGATATTAAAAAAGCAGATATAAAATATTTTGACAAAGAAGGACTGTTGAAAGAATTTGAAAAATTTAGCTTCAAAAGCTTGTTTGGGCGCTTAGGAGATAAAAGAAAAGAAACAGTCAGTAAGGAAACTAAAGAAATAAAAAAGGAAGATGGGGTAAAACAAATGGAACTATTATGATAAAAGCTGTAATTTTTGACATGGACGGATTAATTATTGATTCGGAGACAAGTACTTGGCCTAAGGTATTGTCGGAATTTCTTTTAAGCAAGGGAATTGTTTTGACTGACGAAGCGCGCGAAGAAGCAAGAGGCGCAGGACACAAAGAAACAATAAAAATATTCAAAGAAAAACTGGGCTTAGAAGGTAATACTGATAGTCTTATTGCTCAGATGAGAAGTTGTTTTTTTAAGACATTTTTGCAAGATCCGGTGTTGGCAGTTGGCATCAAAGAATTCCTGGAAGATTTAAGTAAAAAAGACTATATTTTGGCTATCGCGACAGGACTTGGTCCAGAAAACGAAGTGATAAATCTACTCTTAAAATTAGATTTAAAAAAATATTTCAAAGAAGTGGTTACGGGCGACGAGGTCACGAAAGGTAAGCCTGACCCGCAAATTTATTTGATTACCGCACAAAAGATTAAGGTAAAGCCTCAAGATTGTCTTGCTTTGGAAGATGCTGTAAATGGAGTTTTGTCAGGAAAAGCTGCAGGCATGAAGGTTTTTGGAGTAAATCAAGATGAAAAAATAAAAGAGAGTTTGATTAATGCAGGAGCAGATAAAGTTTTTTCCAGTCTTTTGGAGATTAAGGAGTTATGAAAATTGCATTAGTACACGATTACATTAAAGAATACGGAGGAGCAGAGAGGGTTTTAGAAGTTTTATGCGAAATTTTTCCTAATGCGCCAATTTATACTGCTTTTTATAATCAAAAAGGAACAGCTTATGAGCACTTCAAACATAAGAAAATTATTTCCTCTTGGGCACAGAATATTCCTTTTTTTGCAACCCGCTTGCATAGTCCTTTGCGGTTTTTGGCTCCATTCATTTGGGAAAGTTTTGACTTGTCTGGCTATGATGTTGTGATTTCATCAGCCAGCTGGTATATCACAAAAGGATTTAAGAAACGTTTTGGCTCAAATCATTTTATAGAAATTTGCTACTGTCATACTCCGCCCCGTTGGCTTTATGGATATGCAACTTCTGTTAATTTCCAAAAATATCCTTTAGTCAAAGCTTATGCTGCGATTGTAGGACATTTTATGAGACTTTATGATTTTAAAGCAGCGCAAAAAGTAGATTATTTTATTGCCAATTCCAAAGAAGTTGCGGGAAGAATTGCAAAATTTTATAGAAGGGATTCAACAGTAATTTATCCTCCCGCTGGGCTTGCTCAGGGCCCTGTCACTCGATTCCTCTCCGCCAATGCTCCTTCCAAAACCTCAGTCCGCGCTGTCGGGAGCCCTTCCTCTTTTGCTACCCTTCACAAAGATTATTATTTGATAGTTTCTCGTCTCGTAGGTGCAAAAGGGCTTGATATGGCTGTAGAGGCAGCTTTGAAGGCTGGATTTAAACTTAAAATCGCCGGTTCTCCAGCAGGTTATTATTTTGAACAGGATAAATTGATTGAAAAAGCTCAGAACAGAGTTGAATTTTTGGGACAAGTTACAGACAAGGAACTAGCGAAATTGTATAAAGGGGCAAGAGCCTTTTTAGCTTTGTCCAAAGATGAAGATTTTGGTATTACTCCGGTTGAAGCAATGAGCGTTGGCACTCCTGTAGTTGCATTTAACGCAGGAGGGTACAAGGAAACAGTGGCGTCTGGTAAAACAGGATTGCTTTTCGACGAATATACAGTTGAGGGCTTAATAAAAGCGATAAGGCAGTTTGAAAAGATAGAAATTAATCCTAAGGATTGCATAAAACAGGCTGAAAAATTCAGCAAAGAAAGATTTAAAAAAGAGATTCTTGATTTTGTAAACTCAAAAGTCAAATAATATGCCGGAACTTCCAGAGGTAGAAACTATCCGTTTAGGGCTACAGAAGTATCTTGTCGGACACAAAATTATAGGTGTTCAAGTCAGAGTTCCTAAAATATTTATTGGATCTACGAAGCAGATTATTGGGGCGAAAATTACTAATCTAAAAAGAATAGGAAAAGGTTTGATCATAGAGCTTAATAATAATTTTGTTTTAGCGATACATTTGAAAATGACCGGTCAGCTTATTTATCAAGACGGAAAAACTAAAAATGTAGCTCTTTCTGCAAAAACCGGAGGAGAAAAACTTCCATCAAAATATTCACATGTCATCTTCGCTTTAGATAATGGTGCTTTTCTTTATTACAATGATTTACGCAGATTTGGCTGGATAAAGGTTGTAAAAAAGGATCAATTAATGCAAATTCCATTTTTTAAGGAAATGGGACCTGAACCCCTCGTCGTAATCTCCTCGGGGCAAGCCCATTTAACTTTAGAATTATTTAAAAAGATTATTTCGTCTTCAAACACTGTCATTAAAGTTTTATTGATGGATCAGAAAAAGATCGGCGGAATTGGAAATATTTATGCAAATGATGCTTTATTTGAGGCTAAAATTGATCCACGGCGGAAGGCAAAAAGCTTATCCTCTCAGGAAATTAAAAAACTTTACGAATCAGTCTTGGATGTTTTGCAAAAAAGTCTGAAATATGGAGGTTCTTCAGATGAAAATTTTGTTAATGCATTAGGTCAGGAAGGAAATTACCAAAATCACACTTTGGTTTACGGAAGAGAAAAAAAGCCTTGCAGAAATTGCAAAAATCTGATTAAAAAAATAAAACTTGGCGGCCGCGGCACATATTATTGTTCCATCTGCCAAAAGTAAGATCATTGTTTTCTAAGATTGAATATGTTACCATTGTAAATTAGAAATTGAATCCTGACTTTTAACAAGAAATTTATGGGAAATAACCATAAAGAAAAAATAGTTTTCTCGGTCGGAGGGTCATTAATCGTTCCTAATGGAGGGATTGATACAGGATTTCTCATTAAATTCAATAAATTTATCAGAGCGAGACTGGCGGAAAAAAATAACCGCCAGTTTTTTTTGATTGTCGGGGGAGGGTCTACAACCAGACATTATCAGAAAGCAGCGGGAAAAGTCATAGGGGGTAAACTTGCTCATGATGATTTAGATTGGTTGGGTATTCATGCAACAAGGCTTAATGCTCATCTAATCAGGACAATTTTTAGGGATATAGCTCATCCCTATATCTTGAAACACTACGAAGTTATTAGAAAGGTTGAGGAGCCGGTTGTTGTGGGATCTGGCTGGAAGCCCGGATGGTCTACAGATTTCTGTGCGATAATGGCATGTCAGGACTATGGTGTTAAAACAGTTGTAAATTTAAGTAACGTAAATCAAATTTATGACAAAGATCCTAGCGAATTTAAGGATGCCAAGCCAATTAATAAAATTTCTTGGAAGGAACTCAAGAAAATAATTGGCGGTAAATGGACTCCCGGAATGCATGCTCCTTTCGATCCTGTTGCTGCCAAAAAAGCTCAAGACTTAAAGGTTAAAGTAATTGTTATAAATGGAAATAATTTTGAAAACCTGGAAAAATGTTTCGCTTGCAAAGAATTCACAGGAACAGTGATTGAGTAATGTATTTTAAGAGCATAATCCTCCAAAACTTCAGAAACTACAAGAAAACAGAATTTAATTTTAGTAAAGAAATTACCCTGATTGTTGGTCCTAATACATCCGGAAAGTCTAATTTAATTGAAGCTCTGTTTTTCTTGGCAAAAGGCAGCAGTTTTCGTATAGATAAAGATACTCAATTGGTAAAATTTAAAAAAGAAATCGCCAGAATTAAGGGTAAAGTTGAAGGAAAAGAGTTGGAAGTGGTTATTGCGAAAGAGGAAGCTAGTGAAAAACTTAGGCCTTTTAAAAAATATTTGGTAAATGGAGTTAATAAACGAAAGGCAGATTTTGTCGGCAATTTTTTCGCGGTTCTTTTTGCTCCAAATGATCTTGAAATTATTATAGGAAGTCCTTTTAAAAGGAGGGATTTTATGGATAATATTTTAATTCAGACAAACCGTGATTATCGTCTCGCCAGTGGATTTTACGAGAAGGGATTAAGAATCAGAAATGCACTTTTACACAAAGCTAAAGAAACAGGTATAAAATCGGGAAAAGAATTTGCGTATTGGGATAATCTTTTGATAATCCAAGGGCAAAAAATTACAAAGATGCGGGAAAACTTTATTAAATATTTGGAAAATTCAAAAAAAGAAATTCTCAATTTTAAAATATTTTATGACAAAAGCATTATCTCTAAAGAAAGACTTTTGCAATACAGAGATGCGGAAATTGGAGCAGGGGTGACCTTGGTTGGTCCTCACAGAGATGATTTTGTTATAAATTTGATAGAACCACTTCGCCGGCCGGCGGATGACAAAGAAGATCATGACATTCGGTTTTTTGGTTCCCGGGGACAGCAAAGACTAGCAATTCTGCAATTGAAAATATTGGAATTAAATTTTATTGAACAAAAGACTTTGATGCGACCGACTCTTCTTTTGGATGACATATTTTCAGAGCTTGATGAAAAACATATTAATTTAATTTTGGATATGATTGGAAGCCAACAAACCATTATGACAACTACTCATGAAGAGTTTATTCCGAAGAAACTGTTAAAGCAGGTATGTATGATAGAATTAGGGAAATAATTCAAAATGCAAGATTTTTCAGAAAAAGAGCTTAAAAAATTACATATTCCTCTTATTAATTCGCATAAAGGGCAGAATGGAAAACTGCTTTTAATTTCCGGATCAAAATTGTTTCATAGTTCATCTTTGTGGGCTTTGAAAATTGCCTCCCGGATTGTTGATATGGTTTTTTATTCTTCAGTTGATGAAAATAATAAGATAGTCAAAGAAGCCAAAAAAGAATTCAGAGATGGAATTGTTGTCCCGCGCAGTAAAATTGAGGAGTATATAAAAGAGGCGGATTGTGTTTTAATCGGTTCAGGACTTCCAAGAAAAGATGGGGAAGAGGAGGGGGATGATGATACAAAAGAATTAACAGAAAGGTTATTGAAAAAGTATCCGGAGAAAAAGTGGGTTATTGATGGCGGTAGTTTGCAGACAATTAATCCTGGAATAATTCCTCAAAATTCAATTATCACTCCTCATTCAAGAGAATTTAAAATGCTTTTTGGCATAAATGTATCTGAAGGAAATATTGAGAAAATGTCGAAAAAATATAATATCGTAATAATAATCAAGGGGCAAACGGATTTTATTTGTCAGCCCTTCGGTTCTGCTCAAAGTGAAGCTCGGTGTGTCCAAGTTTCAGGTGGAAATGCAGGAATGACCAAGGGAGGAACTGGAGATGTTTTAGCTGCTTTGATAGCTTCGTTTTATTGTAAAAATAATGCGTTTTTGTCCGCCTGTGCAGGAAGTTATTTCAACAAAAAAGCAGGGGAGAGTTTGTTTAAAAAAGTAGGCTATTATTTTAATTCTTCGGATCTGGTTGACGAAATTCCCGGAATAATGAAAAGTCTTTTAATCTAATTTTTTTAAATATGTATAATCCAAAGTTTATTATTACAAATAAGATACTTAAAAACATCGGGGTAATTGAAGCATCTCGTGAGGTAATCGATCATGCTCCGCTTCTGCCTTATTACGAAAAGCAATTTAGGCAGGATGCGTTAATCAGGACAGTTCATTATGGTACACACATTGAAGGAAATGAACTTAATTTAGATCAGGCAGAAAAAGTTTTAACAGGACAGGGTGTTGTGGCGCGCGACCGGGACATCCAGGAAGTTATAAATTACAGAAAAGCGATGGAGTTTTTGGAGGAAATAAGAGAAAAAGGTCAGGGAGTAAGTGAGGAAGTTATAAAAAAATTACATAAAATAACGGTTAATAAAATTTTACCAATTGAGAAATGCGGAGATTACAGAAAAACTCAGGTAGTTATCAAAAATAATCAGACAGGGCAAGTATCTTTTCGTCCACCGGAAGCGTCACAAATTTCATTGCAAATAAAAGATTTATTGGTGTTTATAGAAAGCTCTCAAAATCAAAATATTCATCCTGTTTTGGAATCAGGAATTGTTCACTATGAATTGGTGAGAATTCATCCTTTTTTGGACGGAAATGGGCGGGTGGCGAGAGCCCTGTCAACCCTTATTTTGTTTTTGGAAGGGTATGATATTAGAAAATTCTTTTCTTTGGAAGAATATTTTGATTTAGGCGCAGCAGAATATTATGAAGCACTTCAAAGCGTTAGGAAAGAGGGAGAAGACTTAACAAAATGGCTGGAATACTTTACACAAGGTTTGGCAATTGAACTTTCAAAAATAAAAGAAAAAGTAGAGAAAATTTCGGTTGACGGAAAATTACGGGAAAAACTTGGGGGCAAGCCATTATTGTTGTCGGATAGACAATTAAAAATAATTGAATATATCCAACAAACAGGTTATTTGCAAAATCAGGCTTTTGAAAATCTTTTTCCGATGGTTTCCGAAGATACAATTTTAAATGAATTAAAAGCTTTGCTGCAAAATGGCATTATCAAAAAACAAGGCGTTACCAAAGGCGCAAAATACACGATGAAATAAACTGATGCGCGTATATCAATAAAGATGTAAAATACTGCTATGGCAGAAGCTATAAGTTCAGAAGAAAACAAAGAAATTAAATTTGACCGCCATGATTTAACCCCCCTTGAACATATAATGATGGGAAGTTCTGTGGACGTAGTCATTAATGGAAATAAAATATGCGTTAATAGTAGAGAGCTTGAGAAGTTGCGGGAAGATAAGGAAGCACTAAGAATTATTTTAACTCCAATTAGTCTGACGGAAAACAAAAGAACTTTAGGAGAAGTACGACAAGCAAGAATGCATGGAGAAATTTTTTCCGGATTTCTAACCCCGTTTGAAATTAAAGGACAACTTAAATATATAGACAAAAAAATATATCTTACCTTTAATTCGGGAGAGCTAGATGAAAGAGGTCAGTTAGAAACGTTCGGGGTTTATTTTTCGCAAAATAAACAAAAAATAGATTTGCCTAAAAATGCATCGGAAGAAATCGTTATTGAAAAAGGATTTAAAGAATTAATCAAATATACTGGAAATAGAGATGGAGTAATGCAGTATAAAATTAATACAGGGAAAGGAAATTAATCATGTTGTTTTCGGAACTTTCTTCTTATTTTGAAAAACTGGAAGAGACTTCTTCCAGACTTGCTCTAATAGATATTTTAGCTAATTTATTTAAGCATTCCTCTTCTTTGGAAATTGAAAAAATTGTTTATTTAAGTCAGGGAAGAATAGCGCCTTTTTTTGAAGCGACCGAAATCGGCATGGCAGAAAAACAAGTGGCACAAGCAATTGCGGCAGCCTACAATTCAACCAAACAGGATATTCTCAAACTTTATGGAAAGCTTGGTGACATGGGACCAACTGCAGTGGAAGCTCATTTAAAGTTTGTTAAAGAAGGCAAAATTCAGAGTTCTCTTTTTGCGGAAAAACCCACCAAAATGACAGTTGCCGAAGTCTTTGATGTGTTAACCCAGATTGCCAAAACAAGCGGTTTGGGAACAGTTGAAAAAAGACAAATTTTACTTTCCGGTTTGTTAAAAAAGGCAGAAAGTAATTCCGTAAAATATCTGGTACGGATTCCGCTTGGAAATTTAAGGCTTGGAGTCGGGGATCCGACTATTTTAGATGGATTAGCTTTAGCAAAATTAGGAGATAAAAGTAAAAGAAAATTATTGGAAGGAGCTTACAACCGGACATCAGACTTAGGGTTGATTGCTAAAACTTTATGGGAAAAGGGATTGAGTGGCGTTTCAAAACTGCAAGTTATAGTCGGTAAACCAATCAGGTCAGAACTCTGCGAAAGATTGCCAAATAGCGAAAAAGTAATAGAAAAGATGGGAATTGTTGACGCCCAGCCAAAATATGATGGATTTAGAGTTCAAATCCACAAGGACGGTGATAAAATTTCAATGTTTTCCAGAAATCTGGAAAATATGACACACATGTTCCCGGAGCTAATTACAGGAGCTTTGAGCCAAATTAAAGCCGAAACTGCAATCCTTGATTCAGAGGCTTTGGCTTACAATCCTGACTCTGAGGAGTTTTTGCCTTTTCAAGAAACAACCAAAAGAAGACGCAAGTATAACATTGAAGAAGTTGCTAAGACTTTACCTTTAAAAGCTTTTGTTTTTGACATTTTATACAAGGACGGAAAATCTTTGATAGATACATCATTAAAAGATAGATTAAAAGTTCTAAAAGAAGCTATTAAAGAAGACGATACTTTAATAATCTCTAAAACTCAGGAAATTTCAGATCCGAAAATTTTGTCTTTGATGCTTGAAGATTCTATTTCCAAAGGTTTGGAGGGAATTGTAGTTAAAAAAATTGATTCGCTGTATGAAGCAGGGGGAAGAAGTTTTAATTGGGTGAAACTTAAGCGTCATTCTTCAGGGGAATTGCAGGACACAATTGATTGTGTGGTTTTAGGATATATATTTGGAAAAGGAAAAAGAACAGCTTTTGGGGCAGGAGCACTTCTTGTTGGGGTTTATGATGATAAAAATGATGAATTTGTTACTGTTTCCAAGATCGGAACAGGTTTAACTGATGAAGAGTGGAGGGAAATTCATAACAGAGCTGACAAAGTTAAAGTTAGCAAGAAACCAGCAAGAGTTAATTCTGTTATTGAACCAAGTGTTTGGATAGCACCAAAAATTGTCATAGAAATACTGGCCGATGAAATAACCCGAAGTCCGATTCATACCGCAGGAAAAGATGCGGAAGCAGGTTATGCGCTTAGATTTCCCCGTTTGGTTTCCTTTAGAGGAGAGGATAAGCGCGCCGAGGATGCCACAACAGTTAAGGAGTTAATAGAGATGTATAAATTGCAAAATAAAAAATAATTATGGAATTTGTAGCAGATCTGCATCTTCATTCTAAATATTCCCGGGCGGTTTCTCCTCAAATGATTTTGCCGGAAATGGCAAAATGGTCAGCAAAAAAGGGAATTAATTTACTAACAACCGGTGATTGGACTCATCCTCTATGGTTCCGATCTATAAAAGGGGAATTGAAAGAAATGGGAGAAGGAATTTATAAGCTGAAATCAGCAGATAGTAAGTCAAATGCAAAAGATGTGAGATTTGTTTTGACAACAGAAATTGCCAGTATTTTCAAGCAGGGGGATAAATTAAGAAGGATTCATAATCTTGTTTTTGCTCCGAATATTGAAACAGTTGAAAAAATTAACAAAAAACTGCTTTCAAGAGCCTGCAATCTTTCCTCAGACGGCCGTCCGATCATCGGACTTTCCTCGAAAAATCTGTTGGAACTGCTTTTAAATATTGATAAAAAAATTATTTTAATTCCCTGTCATGCATGGACACCGCATTTTGGAATCTACGGATCAGCGAGTGGGTTTGATTCCATTAAAGAAAGTTTTGAAGAATTGAGTAATTATATTTATGGCATTGAAACAGGAATTTCTTCAGATCCTTGGATGAATTGGCAAATTCCCGAACTTAATAGTCGGACAATTCTGTCTTTTTCTGACGCCCACTCACTGCCCAAAATGGGAAGAGAGACAACAGTTTTTAAGATAGATAAAACATTAGAAAATCTTTCCTACATGGATATTGGAAGGGCAATTGCCGGACCAATGAAAAAAAGTTTAAATGTAGCTTCCAATATTCAACGTCCGGCATCTAGTTCTGTTGCTTATACGATTGAATTTTATCCGGAAGAGGGAAAATATCATTACACAGGTCACAGAAATTGTAAAGTGATCAAAAGTCCCCAGCAGATTAAAGAAAGCGGAAATATTTGTCCTAAATGCTCAAGGAAATTAACAGAAGGAGTGATGTATAGAGTTCAGCAGTTGGCGAATAACTCAGAATTCAGACCTTATGATTCGGAATTGGATGAAAACGGAGTGAATTGGATAAAGGATTCACGAAATATCCATCCGCCTTTTGTAAAATTAGTGCCACTTAATGAAATTGTTGCTGAAAGTATTTCCTCTCCTGTGGGGAGCGAGAAGGTTAAGATTAAATTTGATGAACTGTGCTTGGAATTTGGTTCGGAAACTAATGTACTTCTGAAAACTTCGATTTCTGATATTTCATCCAAATTTGGTGAAAAAATCGCAGAAGGAGTTACAAAAGTAAGAAAGGGAGATATTGTTATAGATCCGGGATATGATGGAGAATATGGCAAAGTAAAGATCTGGAATGAAGATGGCCTAATACAGAAAGAAGATAAAATTTCGCAAATCGATCTTGGAATTTAGATTAAGGGAGCATGCTATAATTATTGACATGAAGTTAATAGTGGGATTGGGAAATCCGGGAGAAAAGCACGAAAGGAACCGCCACAACTTGGGTTTCATGACAGTCGAACATTTCCTCAAAGATTTTTCGCAGGCTAAATCTACATTATGGGAAAATTCTGCAAAATTTAAAAGTGATATCGCGCAAATAGAATGGCAGCGCCGTTCGTCGCGCGGCTCCTCAGGCCAAGCCATCCTTGAAAAAGTTATATTGGTTAAACCCCAGACATACATGAATAATAGCGGCATGGCTGTACGTTTGATAGCTGATTTCTACAAAATTTCTCCGGAGAACATTTGGATTGTTAATGATGATATAGATTTACCATTAGGAAGCCTTAAAATAAGATTTGGGGGAGCTTCTGCCGGACATCATGGAGTAGAGTCAATAATTGAACATTTGAATACTGATAAGTTTTGGAGATTTCGGATGGGAGTTGGAGAGAAAAGGGAACTCAACGATGCAAGAGTAAAAAATGTTGATGATTTTGTTTTGGGAGATTTTACAGGTGCAGAAAAAGGAAAATTAAAAGACTTGATCAAAAGGGGAGTAAAAGCAATAGAAACTTCTTTGGAGGATGGACTGGAATCCGCAATGAACAGATTTAACGCAAAATAAATCTATGCAGAAAATCGGACAAATTCTCAAAAATTTTAGGCCGGTTGAAGATAAATATATTTCCCGGGAATTTCAGTCATTTGGCATATATTTGTCTGAAGAGCTTGATGACTATAAACACAGAGGGCTTTATATAAAATTAGCAAAAACAATTCACCGGGCGATTCTTGAGAAAGCTCTTTCTTTTGTTTCGGACAGTAATGCCAAAAATAAAGGCGCTCTTTTTATGTGGAAATTAAAAGAGCTTAGATCTAAAATGTCAAATGTCAAATCTAAATCTTCAAATCCAAAGACTTAATTATGATTTGTCATGTTTTTGTTTCCGGTTTTGTTCAGGGAGTAGGTTATAGGCAGTTTATTAAATGGTCAGCAAGAAAAATAGGATTAACAGGATGGGTCAAAAACCTTCCGGATAATCGGGTAGAAGCTGTTTTTTCCGGCTCAGAAAATCAAATTGAGAAAATTATTTCCATTTGTAAAAAGGGACCATTTTTGTCGGAAGTAAAAGATGTAAGTATAAATTTTGAAGATAGAGAAATAGCTTACAATAGCTTTGACATTATTTCATAGCCTCTGTTATACTCTATTCCAATATGCTTTTTAATATACTGTTTTTTACTTTTTTAGCTTCGATAGTTTCACTTTTTTTGGCTGCTACCCTACTTTTGCATAAAACTCTTATTCATAAAACTTCATTTTTGCTTGTTTCTTTTGCCGCAGGCGCCTTACTGGCAACAGGATTTATGGATACGTTAAAAGAGGCTGTAGAAATTGCAGGAGCGGATGTTTTCTTATGGACAACTATTTCAATTGCAATGTTTTTTCTAATCGAAAGATTGTTTGTATTTCTCCATCATCATGATGAAGAAGGAGATCTATTATTTAAGGAAGAAAGTTTAAAAATTCCGACCGCATTTCTTGTTTTTGGCGACGGATTACACAACTTTATTGATGGAATGTCAATAGCAGCTGGGTTTTTGGTAAATTTTCAGCTAGGTTTAGTTACCAGTATTGCGGTATTTGTTCACGAAATTCCTCATGAGCTTGGAGACTTTGGTATTTTGATCCACAAAGGATGGAGTAGGGCTGGAGTTTTGTGGCTTAATGCCGCAACAGGAGCTGTAAGTATCTTGGGAGCAATTGTTTCTTTTTACTTAGGAAAACAATTTGAGAATATTGTTCCTGTTTTGCTTTCGATTACAACTGCTAATTTTATTTATCTTTCCGCAACTAATCTTTTACCGGAAATCCATCACAAAGCAAAGAAAAGTTTTGCCGTCAAATATACAGCCTCATTTTTTATGGGTATATTTTTAATAGCGGCTTTGATAAAAGTTTTGGGATAAAATTAAAGAAGATTTTATTTTACAGAGCCTTGCATGATTTTCCAGTTTTGAGCACCGGAAAAATTAGTAGCATTGATAAAGAAATCCGGAGTTCCTCTAAAGCCCAGCGATGTAGCGGTTGCCATATCTTCGGTCAGTTTCTTATCGTATTTTCCGCTATCCAAACATTGCTTGAGTTGATTACTGTCGGCTGCGGAAGAGAGAAAGTCTGCTAATATTTGGGATTTTGTTTTGTCATTTTTTACGTCATTATTCATCAAATTGTATCCTGCATTATTCATCAGCAGATCGTGGGCTTGCCAGAATTTTCCCTGCTCATTTGCACAATATAAAGCTTTAGCTCCCATTTCGCCAGAGCCATGTCCATTGGCATAAATATAAACAAAAGCTGCTTTGCCTGAATCAACCAGTTTTTTCATTTCAGGAACAGGCGCTATATAATCTCCTCCGTCAGCTTGAAGAATAAATTGCGGTCCAATTTGTTTATTCAACTCAGGATTCATGCCTGAAGCGGCTTGGCAATATGGGCAGCTTGGATCTACGATTTCAACGAGAAGGTTTTTGCTGTTTTTATTTCCAAGCACCAGATTTTTACTATTGAAAAGAGCTTTTATTTTATCAATAGTAACTGCAGGTTGTGCTGGCTGTTCAGGAGAGCCAGTTGGGTTCTGCGCTTGTTGAGTAGTGCCTGTTGATCCTTTTTCCAAGCTTGCAATTTTGTTGGTTAATGACCCCAAGAAAAAGACGCCTATAATCAAGGCTACTAGCAATATTTTATTCATAGATTTAAGTTTCTCAATTTCCGAAGTCACAGCCCATTCTACAGATTTTCTAAAACATTTGTCAATGCCCGAAATAGTCCGGAATCTTTACATTCTTACGCAAACGCTATAGAATAAATCCAGTATGGAATCAGTGAATTTATCACGGCTTTCCAATCTGCTTATTACCTCTTTTGAGAGAGAAGAAATCAAAAACCAGACAAAAACCGGAATAAATGTTAACCGTTTTGTTTCAGAAATTGCGACATGGTATGAAAAATTCCGCAATGCAATGGATTATCGGGATGAAGAGGTGGTAAGGCGTGCTGCGATCGAAAGAATTCTCAAAAGGAGGATGCTTTTTGGAGGAAATGGTGAAAAAATAGCTACTCCTTTGATGCGGGAACTTTTGTGGGCCCGCTATTTTCCGGAGGCAAGTATTTCGGATGAGGAAATAAAAAAAGTCGGCAACATTATCGATTTATATCTTGATCTTAGGGAACAACTTTTGATACGTAAACCTGATGTAAAAATAAAAATAGATTCACTTATTTACCAACTTCTTTCATCTCACTTGGAAATAATGCTGAATAAAAATAAGGACGTAGAGCTAATTTCAAATTACATTTTCCATCTTCTTAAGGAAAATATTCTAATTAAAGATGATTCAGAGGAAACCCGCGACATACAAGTATTTATTGCTGTAAGAAAGGCTTTTGCTAAGGATGATATTGCGTTTTTAAGATTTCATTTATTCGAACAGTATTTTGGTAAAGTAACGGAAGGAAATATCCATGCTGTTGCTCAAAATTTCGCAAAGGGATACGAAGAGCTTGAGCGGCAAATTCATTACCCGCTTAAAGATAGAATAATCTCTTATGTTAAAAGACAGCTACCTCCGTTTCTGATTTTTGCCGAAGTTTTACGTAAAGAAAGAGCAGGCATTCGGGCTCTTGTTAACAACGCAACTGAGTTTCAAAAAAGTATTTTTGTAGCAGCACAAGCCCGTTACAAAACTATTTCATCCAAGGTCAGAACAGCAATTATTAGATCAGTAATCTTCATTTTGCTCTCAAAATTTTTATTCGCATTTTCCATAGAGGCAACGTATGATAATATCGTTTTAGGTCATATAGCCTGGAATTCTTTAATCATAAATATTATTGCTCCGCCTCTTTTGATGGTTGTCGCCAGTCTTTTTATCCGCACTCCGGACAAAAATAACACAAAAAGAATTTACGATAAGGTCATGAGTATTTTATTTGTTGATAAGCCGGAACTGGATAGAACTTTGATCTTAAGCCTTAAGCCTGATAAAAGAAATCCGATATTAAATTTTATTTTTAGAGTCCTTTGGTTGGGAGGATTTATTCTGAGTTTTGGTTTGATCATCTACGCTTTGCAAAAGCTCAAATTTAGCCCTGCATCTCAAGGAGTTTTCATTTTCTTCATGGCAATTATTTCATTCTTAACGTATAGAATTAGTCAAACAGCCAACAGTTATACGGTTTTAGTTCGTCAGGGGTTTTTGTCACCTATTATAGATTTTTTCTTTATGCCTATTATCAACGTGGGCCGGCGTTTTACTGAAGGATTATCTCAAATAAATATTTTTATTTATATTTTTGATTATTTAATTGAGACTCCATTTAAAGAAATTTTCGGATTTTTGGAAAAATGGTTTTTCTTCCTCCAGACGAAAAGAGAAGAGATGGGGTAAAATCGTCATTGACAGAAAATTAAACTATTGCTATTCTATTTAAGTTTTATGGCGGATTTAAATTTTACAGATCAGAATTTTAAACAAGAAGTTTTGGAAGACAACGGATCTGTAATTGTTGATTTTTGGGCTCCTTGGTGTGGTCCCTGCAGAGCAGTTTCTCCTGTTATTGATGAATTAGCAAAAGAATTTGCAGGAAAAGTTAAGGTTGGGAAGCTTAATGTTGATGAAAATTCCCAGACTGCTAGTCAATATAATGTAATGAGTATTCCAAGTGTTGTATTTTTTAAAAATGGTCAACCCATAAGAACAATGGTTGGAGCGCAAAACAAAGAAGATTATAAGCAGGAAATAGAAGCATTGTTAACCTCGTAAATTAAAATATTGTTCAGTTAACGGGTTAACGGGTTAACGAATTTAATCCGTTAATTTTTTAACTCGTTAACTATCTAATTGTTTAATTTATTATGTATGACGTAATCATTATTGGTTCCGGACCGGCAGGATTAACCGCAGGAATTTATACAACCCGGGACAGGTTAAAGACTTTAATTATTGCCGGAACAAATTGGGGAGGTCAGCTGCAGTTAACTACTTTAATTGAAAATTTTCCTGGATTTCCCGATGGCATTCAAGGTCCTGATTTGATGTCAGCGATGCGTAAACAAGTCGAAGGCTTTGGCGCAGAAATTGTTGAAAGTGATTTTTCAGAAGGCAATTTTTCCAAATCTCCTTTTATAATTACTGCCGGAGGAAAAGAATATGTTGGACGTTCAATAATTATTGCGACAGGAACAGACACTCAATGGTTAGGAGTTCCTGGGGAAAAAGAAAAAATCGGACGTGGGATTTCCGCTTGCGCTCCCTGTGATGCTCCGTTTTTCAAAAATAAAAAAGTAATTGTGGTTGGGGGAGGGAATGCAGCCATGGAAGAAGCCCTTATACTTGCCAATTTTGCAAAAGAAGTGAACGTTCTTTGCAGGAAAGAATCTTTTACAAAGCCAAGCGAGATGATGATTGAAAAGGTAAAAAATAATCCCAAAATAAAAGCAATTTACAATTCGGAAATAACTGAAATATTAGGAGAAAGTAAGGTAGAGGGGGTTAAGTTGAAAGATAACAGAACCCATAAGATTTCGGAAATGCCGATTGACGGAGTCTTTGTAGCAATCCGCCGCGCACCAAACTCTGAAAAATTTAAGGGAATCGAAAAAGATGAACAAGGATACATCAAAGTCCATGAATTTGTCAAAACAAATGTTGACGGAATATTTGTAGCAGGAGACGTACATAATAAAAATTATCAGCAGGCAATTACAGCTGCAGGATTCGGCGCAATGGCTGGCTTGGAAACAAAACGTTGGTTGGATTCTTTTCTTTAAGATAAATCTTCTATAGCTATTGTCCTACCCATTGACAGGTAAAAATAGCTATGCTAAGATAGCAAATACTCGCTGACAAGCGAGAGTATTGGTTTATGATGATATTTTTTCAAGAGATAAAAGTCGCAAAAAACTACGTACTTTTATTGTCTTCGTAAAAAGGGTTCTTCATAAATAGAAATTTAAAAATAAGAAAAGTTTTTTTGTGGATTTGACAGTTTGATCGGGCCTGTAGCACAGCTGGCTAATGCGCCTCGTTTGCAACGAGGAGATCACCGGTTCAAATCCGGTCAGGTCCACAAGTTTAGTCTCTGGTTTTTGGTCTTTCGGTCTGCAGAAGTTCTCTGCCCAAAGACCAGAAACTAGCGACTAAAATATTTTGGCTCTTTGACAAGTGAGGAGAAGAATTCATGCAGGATCTACATGCAAATGGAGATTGTGCATGAAATTAATTTTTAAAGTCTACTCATAATGCCGATAATGAATGCCTAGGAGATTTTGGCCGAGGAAGGACGCATACGGCGGCGATACTCGTTGGGGAGGTGCCATAAACCTTTGATCCAGCGGTTTCCGAATGGAGAAATCCCCCCGTCTTTGACGGGGAGCCAATCATAAAAATATTGCCGCAAGGCGATATATAGTGTTTGGCGGGGCACGGCGCGAACCGAAACATCCAAGTAGCGCCAGGAAAATAAATCATTAGAGATTCCGTCAGTAGCGGCGAGCGAAAGCGGAACAGCCTAAACCACAAGCAATTGTGGTGTTGCAGGGCAGACGATATTTGATGTGCAATGAATAGCAGAAGGACTCGGAATAGTCCTCCAAAGAGAGTGAAAGACTCGTACGCGAAAATCAAAGCACCGATAGTTTGTTCCTAAGTACCATGGAGCACGATAAAACTCTGTGGGAATCTGGGGCGTCCACGCTCCAAGGCTAAATACCAAAATCTACCGATAGTGAACTAGTACCGTGAGGGAAAGGTGAAAAGCACCCCGGAAGGGGAATGAAATAGAACTGAAATTGTCGGCTGACAAGCAGGCGGAGTACTGAGAGCAATCGAAGTATGACGCCGTGCCTATTGAAGAATGAACCGGTGAGTTATTAATTGCTGCGTTAGTTTAACCACTTAAAGTGGGGAGACATAGTTAATGCAAGCCCTAATCGGGCATCAGTAGCAATTATTAGACCCGAAGCTGGGTGAGCTAACCTTGGGCAGGGCGAATCTTATCGAAAGATAAGGGGAGGCCCGAACTCGTGACTGTAGCAATAGTCTGAGATGACCTGAGGTTAGGGGCAATATGCCAAACGAACCCAGAGATAGCTGGTTCTCCCCGAAATATATTTAGGTATAGCGCTCGCTGGACCCCTTCAGGGGTAGAGCACTGAATGAAACTCAATGGCGCAAGCCACTGATTTCAATCAAACTCCGAATACTGGAGGATTATTAGCGAGTAGTCAGACATGTCGGACTAAGCTGATGTGTCGAGAGGGAAACAGCCCAGACTCCCATCTAAGGTCTCTAAATAAAAGCTAAGTTTATAAGGAAGTCAGATTCCATAGACAACCAGGAGGTTGGCTTAGAAGCAGCCATCCTTTAAAGAAAGCGTAACAGCTCACTGGCGGATTGGAATTTGGCGCCGAAAATTTAACGAGGATTAAGCTTTTTACCGAAGTTGGAGATTTGCGCAAGCAAGTGGTAGGGGAGCGTTCTAAGTGCAGCGAAGTCGTGGTGTAAACCATGGTGGAGCGCTTAGAAGTGAGAATGCCGGTATGAGTAGCGAGTGTCTGGTGAGAAACCAGGCCGCCGAAAACCCAAGGTTTCCTCCGCAATGTAAATCAGCGGAGGGTTAGTCGGTCCTAAGGGTGTTCCTCTTTATGGGGAGTAATCCGATGGGCAAGTCGTCGAAATTCGACTACAAAATGTACATATTCTAAGGGGATTTAGGAGATAGAAAAGTCAGGCCAAGCACGCTTGGTTTAAGTAGTAAAATAGGGTGAAATGGTAAATCCGTTCATCTGCTTAATTGAGCTACGATAAAAAGTTGTCCCGCAGGGGATGGCAATTTGATAGTTTTTAACTTCCGAGAAATGTCTCATTAGTTCTGGATTTATTTCTGGAAAAAATGTATATTTTACCGTACCGACATCCGACACAGGTGGGTTGGTCGAGAAGACTAAGGCGAACGGGAGAAAGATGGTCAAGGAACTCGGCAATAAAGCTGGGCGTAACCTATGGGAGATGCCCTACCCCGAGTAGTATCGGGGTCACAGCAAAAGATTATTAAGCGACTGTTTATCTAAAACACAGGTCCATGCAAAACTGAAAGGTTAAGTATATGGACTGAAGCCTGCCCAGTGCTGGTAAGTCAAAAGTTGAGAATAAAGTCCGCAAGGATCAGTTTTTAACTTAAGCTCCAGTAAACGGCAGCAGTAACTATAACTGTTCTAAGGTAGCGAAGTCCCTTGTCGGGCAAGTTCCGACCTGCACGAAAGGCATAACGACTTAATAACTGTCTTGATCATCTACCCGGCGAAATTGAGATGGCCGTGAAGACGCGGCCTAGTTGTCCTTGGACAAAAAGACCCCAGGAGCTTTACTGTATCTTGGCATTTGAAAGTTTATTCTAACTGTTTAGAATAGGAGGGAGCTTTGGCAAAATATGAAATACCTCTCTTTGGAATAAATAATCATTACCTCTATGCCCTATAAAAATCGGGCAGAGGGACCATGTCTGGTGGGCAGTTTAACTGGGACGGTTGACTCCTACAACGCAACGGAGTCGTACAAAGGTTGGCTAGCTCCGGATGGAAATCGGAGCAATAGTGCAAAGGCATAAGCCAGCTTGACTGCGAGACCTACAAGTCGAGCAGGGACGAAAGTCGGTCTTAGTGATCCTCAGTAGCATAGTGGTATGCTCTGAGCTTAACGGATAAAAGCTACCCTGGGGATAACAGGCTTATCGCATCCAAGCGTTCACAGCGACGATGCGGTTTGGCACCTTATGAATTTTCATCGGGGCGCCTACAGAGAAATTTGTAAAAGCCTGGTTATTTCGAAAGAATGCATTTAGAGAATGCATTGGAATAATAAATTTACTAGTTAAAATCGGTGGACCCCTTCGGCTTGAACAGCCTCAGGGCAATACCGAGGGAAGTACGTTCATGAAAACTGAACGTACCCCGTATCGACTTTGCTTCAATTTAATTGAAGCAGGATAGAAGCTTTGTTAATGCAAATTTATAACTTCTATAAAAGACTAGCTCCCATCATGATTGTTGGGATGAAGGTATAGTCAACGCACTTGGTAACAAGTCGCGATGTCGGCTCATCGCATCCTGGGGGTGGAGAAGCTCCCAAGGGTCGGGCTGTTCGCCCGTTAAAGCGGTACGCGAGCTGGGTTCAGAACGTCGTAAGACAGTTCGGTCTCTATCCAGGACAACCGATTGAGATTTGAGGAGATTCGTCCCTAGTACGAGAGGACTGGGATGAGGAAATCCCTGGTGTGCCAGTTGTTCTTACAAGAGCAGCGCTGGGTAACTATATTTCCAACGGATAACCGCTGAAAGCATCTAAGTGGGAAGCCGCCTCCAAGATTAGATCTCTGTTGCCGCAAGGCAACGTAAACCCCTCGTAGACTACGAGGTTGATAGGCAGGCAGTGGAAGAACCGCGAGGTTTTAAGCTTACCTGTACTAATGGTTGAAAGAGTAGATTTAAAAATTATATTTCTCCTTACTTTCAAAGAGCTAAAAGCACTTTGAAGAAAGTAATTCCTTGGTAATTTGAGCGGTATGGTACCACCTTTTCCCATTCCGAACAGAGAAGTGAAACGTGCCAGCGCTTACGATACTATTGCGATATGCAATGGGACAATAGGTCATTGCCAGGGGATTTCTTTCTTCAAAGTTAAAATTTAACTCCTCACTTTTCTGCTACAATCAAAACGTGAGAAAAGTTTTGAGGTTTTCGTATGTCTTCACATTTCCCTTATATTGTTTAATTTGGCTTGCTTTTTGGGTTCAATTTTATGAGGGATTGAAGCTCTATTCGTTCATTTTTGCCATATCTTTTTTCTTTAGTATTTTTCTTGGTATTGTTTGGCTTCATACACTTTTTAAACATTTCATATATAAACCTATTAAATTTTTCTTGAAATTTTTTAACATTTCTCGTAAAAAGAAGTCTTAAGTAGTGATTGCGATAGGGAATATTTTGTGGTAGAATGACTAAACTGTCCAAAATGTTTACAGAAAGGTGAATTTAATGAATGTCAAATTCAACATCTACTAAAAAAGCTACATCAATGGCCGACCTCATGAAAAAGGCCGAAAAAACCGCATTCGTTTCTCCTCGCAAAGGCGACATGCTCTCGGGAGTTATTACCAAGTTAACAAGTGGTGAAATTTTGATTGATATAAATGCAAAAACAGATGCAGTTGTTTTGGAAAAAGAGAGAAATATTCTTAACAAAATTCTTTCCTCTTACGTCGTTGGGGATAAAGTTCAGGTTCAAGTATTAAATCCTGAGTCGGATTTCGGCTATCCGGTTGTATCTTTACGTCGTTCAGTCGGAGATATTACTTGGGACAGACTTTCTATGTTGCAAAAAGATCAAACGCCGGTTGAAGTAACCTTAGATATGGCAACCAAAGGCGGATTTTTAGCCACAACTGCGGATGGAATTTCCGGATTTTTGCCAAATTCCCATACCTCAAGCCTGCAAAATCCACAAGGACTGATTGGAAGTAAAATTAAAGTTGTTGTTCTGGAGCTTAATCGGGAACTAAATAAAATTATTTTTTCCCAGAAACAAGTGATGGGGCCGGCAGATTTCCAGAAGTTAATTAAAAATTTAAAGATTGGACAAAAAATTGACGCAGTTGTTTCAAATGTGGCTCCATTTGGAGTCTTTCTTTCTATTCCTGTTGATGAGCAAAAATTGGCAGAAGGATTTGTCCATATTTCCGAAACGTCTTGGGAAAATGTAGAAAATATTTCAAATCTTTTCAAAATAGGCGACAAAATCACAGGAATAGTAATCGGTTTTGATAAAGAAAGTAGGCGAGTAAACCTTTCCCTAAAAAGATTATCAACTGATCCGTTTGAGAAAAAACTTGATGAATTTACAATTGATAAAAAGCTTACTGCTAAAGTTACAAGAATTATTTCCTCAGGAGTGCTTTTGGATCTTGGTAACAACATTACCGGACTTATCAAGAAGGAAAAAATTCCAGTTAAAGCAGTTTACAAAGAAGGACAAGAAATTAATGTCACGATTTCCTCAGTTGATAAAAAAAGACATCGGGTTGAAGTTGTTCCGGTTCTTACCGCCAAACCCATCGGTTACAAATAAAATTTTTCGATTATTCAATTAACGCATTAACGAGTTAACGGGTTAAAAATCAATACGTAATTCGTTAATTCTTTAATCCGTTAATCAGCTAATTCTCAAACTTCTAAATTAATCTTTTAAGTAGTATAATTCAGATAATGAAAAGTAAGGTTTCATTTGTTTGTCAGGAATGCGGTTATGATAGTCCTCAATGGCTAGGGAAGTGCCCTGAGTGCGGAATGTGGAATAGTCTTCGAGAAATAAAAATTACAAATTCAAAATTACAAACTCCAAATTTGGGAGGAGGACAGAAAGTTAATATTGAGCCGAAAAGGCTTGATCAAATAAGATTTGAGAAAAAACAAAGATTATTAACTGGATTTTCGGAGTTGGATGGGGTTTTGGGCGGAGGAATTGTCAAAGGAAGTGCTATTCTTTTGGCCGGAGATCCGGGAATAGGAAAGTCAACATTGCTTTTGCAAATTGCGCTGAAAATGTCAACTGAAAAAGAAAAAGTTCTGTATATTTCCGGAGAGGAATCTGAAGAACAAATAAAACTTCGTGCCGAAAGAATTAAAACCAACAAAAATAAATCAAGCCTTTTGCTTTTGGCTCAGACCAATACTGATTCAGTTTGTGAAATAATTGCCAAAATTAATCCAACGCTTGTGATTGTAGATTCAATCCAAACAATGGAATCAGAAAATGTTTCAGGCCTTTCCGGAAGTGTCGGACAAGTGCGTTACAGTGCCGCGAGCTTTATAAAAATTGCCAAAACTTTAGGAATTCCCGTTGTCATGGTAGGTCACGTGACAAAAGAGGGAATGGTTGCAGGGCCGATGGTTTTATCGCATATGGTTGACACAGTTTTGTTTTTGGAAGGAGAAAAATTTACCAGAACAAGAATTTTGAGAAGTCTTAAAAATAGATTTGGTCCGGTTGATGAAATTGGACTTTTTGCAATGCTTGATGCGGGAATAAAAGAACTAAATACGCCCGAACAACTTTTTTTATCAAAAACAAATGATGGGACTATTTCAGGAAGCATTCTTTCAGTCACAATGGAGGGTTCAAGAGCGTTCCTAGTTGAAATCCAGGCGCTGGTAGTTAACTCAAAAATTCCCATCCCTCGAAGAGTTGCATCGGGAATTGATTACAAAAGGTTGGAGCTTCTTTTGGCAGTTTTGCAAAAACATTGCAACATTCCATTAAGCGGAATGGATGTTTTTGTAAATGTTGCGGGCGGAATAAAACTTTCAGATCCGGGAACAGATTTAAGTATTTGTCTGGCGATCATTTCGAGTTTTCAAAATATTAAATTATCTAACAGAATTGGGATTGGAGAAGTCGGTCTTTTGGGAGAAATACGTCCTGCAAATTCATTGGAAAAGCGCGTCAAGGAGGCACAAAAGCTGGGTTTTAAAAATATCTTAAGTTCCAATAAATTTAAAACTTTAAAAGATGTAATTTTAAGTTTAACTAAATAAAATGACAAAAACGGAAAAGAAAATAATTAAGGAAATCAAAAAAGACCCAAAAGGTTTTCCAAAAGGATTTGTCGTAAGCATTGCAGACGAAGTAGCAAAAACACTTGCCAGAATGCCCAGATTTAAGCGTTCGAAAAGAAAACCCCATCCCAAAAAAAAGAAAATAGAAAATCCAATATTTCTAGATACTTCGGCAATTATTGACGGAAGAATATTTGACATTATTGCTTTGGGCGTATTCACGGGCACAATTGTTATTTTGGAAAGCATACTTTCGGAATTAAAACATATCGCTGATTCTCAGGATATGGTCAAAAGAGTCAGGGGGAGGAAGGGGCTTGAAATGCTGGAAAAACTGAAAAAAGGAAAAAGAAACAGATTTCTGGTTTTGCAAGATCTAGAAGATTCCAAAAATAAGGAAGTTGATGAAAAATTAATTTTGAGCGCGAAAAATAATAAAGGCAGAATTATAACCTGTGACTATAATCTAGAGAAAAAGGCACTTATCGGAGGCGTTTTGGCTATAAATGTTAATACTTTGGCAAATCATCTCAAAATAACTGCTGTTCCGGGTGAAGCTTTGCATATAAGCGTTTTACATAAAGGCAAAGAAATAACGCAGGGCGTCGGGTACTTGGATGATGGCACTATGCTTGTTATAGAGAACGCTAGCGAGGATTTAGGTAAAACAGTGGACGTAGTTGTCTCCCGGGTAATTCAAACGACTGCAGGACGTATCCTATTCGCAAAAAAGATATAAGTATTTCTTAAACTAAGAAGAGGTAGGAATCCCTGCCCAAGACTCCTACCTCATCTCAATCAATAAAAAATTATTGTTTATAAATATCTTCGCTTATCAATGCAAACTGTTAAGTTTAGCTTCAATATTTTTTCTTGACAACAATAATTAATTTTGTTATTAACTAAGGGTTGACTTTTAGTTTTATCCTGCCTGAAAAACTAACTGTCAAATTTCATAAGGGCATTGCTTATCGTACCTGAATTTATATCCTGAGTAACGAAAGCGATGCTCTTTTTTTGGACAATTTACAAAAGTGCTACCGGTATATTTATTCCTTTTTCAATTAGTTTTTTAAATTGATCCCGTCCCTGTTTTACAAGCATATCCATCTTGTAATCAGAAATTGTTTTAATTACTCCTTTTTTTTGTCTCCTTAATCTAAATGTCATACCTAAGGGGATTTTATCATACGATGTCAAGTATGTCAAACCTATAGCAAAAAAATTACAAAAAATCGTATGTCCCAGAGTAAAGAATGATTAATTTAGCTTGTTAAATCAACATAAATTTTTTGATGAAAAAAATGTGGATAACTTGGGGGAGAATTCGCCAGCTGGCGAATTACGACCTTTTCAAAAGAGGAGAGAAGAAAGATTTGAAAGACAATTGATAATCGTAATTGGCAATTGACTTTATCCAGAGTTTGATAAGAGAAAGTAAGTGAATTCTCAGGTCTCCAAAGTAGGCTTTTGGATCATTTCTGTGAAAATGAAGATTTAGAGGTAGATTAGCAAATTTACCATAAGGAAGAAGCTTCATCAGTACGTCGGAGTAAATGAAATGGTCAGAATTTGATTTAAAACAAAGCAGATCTTTAGGAATAAGGGTGGTATTAATCAGTACTGTTTCGAATTGCATTGATATTCCGTGGAGAGGGGATGCATAAATAAATTGATTTTCTCTTGGAAAGTCTGATTTTCCGATGATTTTGCCTTTGTCATTCATAAATCTGCATTGACTTCCTACTGCAACTACACCTGAATTCCCCAAAAGAAAGTCGATTTGTCTTTTTATTCTTGAGCGGGTAGCTACATCTTTTGCAGACATAAAGGTAATATAATCTCCTTTGGCTTTCCGTAGCAAGCGATTTAGGGTCATAACTATTCCATATCTTTTAATATTCCGATAAATTCTAACTTTTTTATATTTTTTGGCAAAGTTTCTCAGAATTTTGAGGGATTTATCAGATGATTTATCGTCAATTGCGATAATTTCAATTTGCCGGTAGTTTTGTTTAATTAGGCTGTTTAAGCAGTCGGCAAGGAAACGTTCGCAATTATGAACAGGTAACAAAATAGAAACTAAAGGTTTATTGACAGTTTTCATAAAAAATTTAAAACCGTGGGCAAAAATTGAGACAGAAGTTACATATAGAGCTGATATTGTAAATGATTTTTGCCTTCAGGTCAAGTTTGCAAGCAATACTTGACAAAAATATCTAAATAATGTCAAGATGTTTATATGACTCTTAGTGGAGGAGAGCCAATTAGTTCAGGTAATCCAGGCGGAATGCCGCTGGCGCCAGTAGAAAATATTCCTGCAATTCCGGGAACAAAATCTGTAAGTCAGCCTGTTAATCCATCTGTTGATCCAGATATAGCTAAGTTGCAAAGTACAGTAGACGCTGCTGCTGCAAAAGTTGCAGAAGTGCCAGCAATAGCTTCAACAGAATCTCCAGCAGGAACTCCGTTGACTACACAGGAAAAATTTAAAGAATTTAATGATCGATTTGCTGATAAGCCAGTTGTGAATATTCCAGAAGGCTCTATTCCTCCTGCACCACTTGATACTGTGCCGCTTGATCCTAATATTGTTGAGAATGCTAAAATACTTGCAGAAGCTCCAGTTGTCGATTCTACTCCAGTAACTGAAAATGTACAGCCGTCTGAGCAAGTCGCAAAAACCCCAGAAGAATCCCTGCAAGAAGAAGTAAAGGTAGCAATTAAATTAGGAGCGGAAGAGCAAGAAAAAAAGATAAATGAGGCAGTTGATAAGTTTTTGAAAACAATAGGGGAAAATAGAGCTAAAACTGCTCTTTCTTAAAAGAGAAGAATAACCAAACTAGTGTACCAATAAGGAGGACAACTCCCAAGTACTCTAAATATTGTGGTAAAAAAACAATAATTATTTTTGAATTTTGATTTTTGACAATTGATTCTTCTAATATCCAGCCATTTGCCCAATTATTCACCAAAACATGATTTTTTAGCTCCTTACCAAAGAAAAAAGGAAGCGCAGTGTTTGGCCAATTTATACTTTTAACTTCATAGGCTTTCCATCCCTGATCAAACGACTGAAAGTAAGCTAGAGTTGAAGCCGAAGTGCCAATTTTTACCGAATTTACTTCAGATATTAATAAAGAAGAAAGCAGTTCGTAGGGTATGGGAGAGAGTGAAATTTCACCGACAATATTTACCACTTTATCTTTTCCGATTGACTGATTGTCAAGATGCAGAGAATAACCAACGTCAAACCGTTCCCCGGGAGGAATCACAAAAGCCGACATCTTCAAGTTTTTATTAATTTTAAGATAAGTATCAATAATGGAAATTTTTTTGCTTTCGTCAAGAAGCCAAAGATGTATGCTTCTGCCTTGTTTATTGGCGTTTTCAACAAGCGCAATGTAGCCTTGATTATGGTCAAAGGCTGAAAAATTATAAAAAATACAGGCTGTAGAATTTTCAGAGGTCAATTCAAGAGCAGCTTTATTGTTTTCGGTAATTATTTTTCCGGATACTTTGCCTTTTTTGAAGCTTTCGCAATCTTTGACATCTTTTTCCCAACTTTTGGAAGGAAGAATTCTAGCTCCCTGAATGACGTTTTCAACACGGGGGACAGAAACCACGATGTTGGTATTTTTATTAATTTTACCGATCAAAACTTGCTGAGGTAAAGGGGACAGCAAAGCTAAAATAGATTTAGCTGAGACAGTGAATATTCCTAGGGATCTGGCGTTATTGTCACTTAAAGACAGTATTGTATTCTGATCTTTTGGTAATAATACTTTTCCAATTGTCCCTTTTTGATTTTTGTCGATTTTAAAGTTGATTAATCCATTGATATTCAAAATCATGGGAAAGGTAGGTTTATTAACTATAAAAAAATCTTGATTGAAAGTTTTACCCCATATTTTTTTTCTGTTGCTTGCAGATTCTATGGAAATTTCAGGTGTTTGAAGAATGGCTGTAATGGTTATGCTATTATCACGATTATTATTTACCGTAAATTCAGCTGAGACAAATTTTGCTATATCAGGAATAAATAAATTAGCAGATTCTCTGATAGGTAAAGGATTTGAAAATTCTATTTTATCTTGGCTGGAATTTGTATGAAATTCCTGATCTTTTTCATTTTTTCCTGAAAAAAGCGATCTAAAAGGATAAAAGTAATTGGGATCTTTGTCTGTAGAGATATAATTGCCGTATTGGGTAAAAGCATTATCATTATCGTTCCAGTTATAGGGATTAACGCTAGCTACATTTTTAAGTTCGCTAGACTTATTTTTTAGACTAACTTTGTAGAGAGTTATGTTCCCAAAAGATTTATCCTTCTGAATGGCCGGAATTTTACTTACCAGCTTCTTGAATCCATTATTAAAAAGAGCTTCCGGCGAGCTGGGATTTATAATATTTTCATCCAATAACAGCAGGGAAACAGCATATTTGTTCAATACATTTTCAAAAAGTTCCGGATTATTGGAATATAAAGCATGAGAAATTTCCCAGTAATAATTTTCGTTATTCTTGCTCCAAACATCAAATGCACGGTCCAAAATCGGCTGTTCTATGCCGTACCATAAAAATCCGGACCCTCCGTAACCCCAGTTGTAGTAATTCCATCCCCAGAAAGTGTATTGGGGGAAATTGGCAATCCGCAAAGCTTTATCTTTAGTTTTTAGATAATCAAAAAGCTGAAAATATTCTTTCGGAATTACAACTTTGACTTTGCTATAGAATAGGTTGCCGCGGAAAACGGGAAACATAAAAATGATAAGAAGAGCTAGAAAAAAGACAAAAATGAGCTTGGATTTTATTTTTTTGGCATATTTTGATTCCTTAATAAAAGTGGTTAATTTGCCAATGCCTGCACTAAAAAAGATGGCATAGGTTAAGGAAGCCAGAATTGAAAATTTGGTAAAAGGAAAGCGGAATACCTCATTTAGTAAAGGGATTTTCCGAAGCATTTCGTTAACCCAAGAGAAAGGAGGAGTATTGGTAGTAAGCATTGTAAATGAAAGCAAAAATAAAGCGAAAAAGGGGATTACAAAAGGCTTTTTTCTTTTTACATATGAAATTCCCAAGAGAATTATTACAAAAAATAGATATCCAATGGCAGAAATAATTGGGGATAGATGTTCTTTCCAAGGAGAGAGCATATAGCCAAATTGATGTTGAGAATTAAGGTCAACGCTGTTGAACCAAAATCCCTTAAGAAGCATTGTGTCCCAGATGCTTCCAAATTCTTTGTTTTGCAAAAAAACAGTTCCAGTGGACATTTGATTTATCTTTGCATCAAGGGCAACATGGGAATTGGTAAGCAAAAAGTACCCAAATGGCAATAGCCAAAATGCATTAATAATAAGAGTTAATGTTATAACTTTAGCGCATTTCTTCAAGATAAATTTGCTTTTGGTTTCGATAAATAAAATAAGCAGGAAAACGAAAAGAGAAAGCAAATAAACAAAAAAAATAGTTGGGACTTGCCCTTGAGGGATAGCTAAAATATTTACGATTATGAAAAATAAGAGAGCTTTTTTATTGTCCTCTGCAATAAAATACAAGGCTGACAATAAAAGCCACGGAAGAGCTGCAAAATGAGTTGCAAAAGGCTCAAAGGGAGCGTAAAAAGTTTGCAAAGTTGCAAGGTTTAGGAGGTAAAAAAGACTGCCTAAAACAGGAATAAGACTGTTAAGAGTTTTGTCTTTGTAGGCTAAAAGCTTTTTAATCAGAAAATAAACCCCAATTGGGCCCAGTGCGAGCATTGAAAGAATGTAAGATTGCCTTAGTAAATTTACCGGCAGAAAAGAAAACATCCACAACAGTAGTTGATGGATAAGATCAGCGGAGTGTCCGTGTCCGGCCACAAGTCCCAAACCCTGATACTCTTGCCAGACGCCAAAAATTGATCTTTTTATGTTTAAGCCAAGATTTAATTCTACAGGAAGATTGTCCCAGCCTAGCAAAAAGGTGTGGGGAGAGAAATTAGCCACAAAAACAGCTAAAATTACCCCAATTAGAGCAAAAAAAGGATAGTGCCTTTTGAGCATATTATTCAGCTATAGATAGCATAGAGGGGCTGAGGTTAAATTTCAAGTCGGCTGCCAATACTTCATCATAAAAAACAGCTAAGTTATTAAACGATCTTCTTTCAGAAAGAGCGGAGCTAAATCTGGTTAATTTTTCTATAGCTTTTTTCTGCATGGTTTTTTTGACTAAATTAATTAGGCTTTTACTGTTAAAATCAAACATAAAATCCTCTGGCAAAACACCTGTAAGACTTAAAACATTTTTGTAATCATTGGTTTTCAGAAGATTTTCAAGGTTTTTGGAAAAAATAAATGGTTTTTTATTCGATAAAGCAAGAGACAGTGGACCAGATGAGGACATGCAGGTTCTGTAAGGAAAAGTAACCAGATCGGAAGCGGCATACATCTTGGACATGTCTTGTTCTTTAACAAATCCGGTTATTTTTATGTTTGAATTAAGGCTGGCAAGTGTAGTCACTTTATTAACAAATTTTTTGTAATGGGATTTTTCTGCCTGAGTAAAACTTGGGCCTCCGGCTATTAAAATCTTAATATTTCTGCCGTTTAACTTTTTAATATTTTTAAAAGTATTAATTAGGAAGTCTACACCCTTGTACCAAGCAAGAAATCCAAAATATAAAATAACAAAATCATTTTCGTTGTATCCCAAAGTTTTTCTGGCTTTTTTCCTGTCTGCTAAATTAATTGTTTTATCAACGCCGTGGGGGATAGTCATAACTTTATTAAACCCGATTAATTTGCCAAGTCTTATTCTGAATTCTTCCTCCAAAACAACTATTTTTTTAGCCGGAAGAGAAATGATTTTGTAAAACCACTTTAAACCAAAGCTGAAAATGCTTGATTTAAAGCTATTTTTAACCATTCCGACGTGTCCGGATAGTTTATTCAAATCAAAAAGAACCTGATGCATAACAATTACGATTTCTTTGTTAAGCATGCGCAAGGCAAAAATCAAAGGCACAAGTGAAATTGTCATTGGCAGATCACCAAAACTGGAGAACTCGAATTCTACCATAACAGTTTTTGCTTTCTTAAAAAGATTGATGGTTTTTAAAAGATTAAAGTATGAAGTAGGCTGGTTGCGCTTAAGAACTCGCACAATAAGCATGTTGTTTTCTTCGTAAACTTCCTCTTTGTCTCCTGTAGTCATAGTTAAGACAACGATTTGCCTTTGCGGATTTTCCTTTTGTAAGGCTAAAAGACTATTTTTGGCAAAAGAAGACACGCCGCAATCACCTTGACTGTGCTTCTCGTTTCTTTTAGGGAAACTAGAAATTACCAAGATGCTGTTTTTATCGTTATATTTTTGCAATAAACGCTTTAAAATATTCATAATATTATCCATCCCATTCACCCGCCTTTTGGCGGGTAAATTTTTGCGAATAAGCCAGCAGGCAAGACATGGATTAAAATCCTTCTCTTCTTATTGTTGTTCCGGGATGGTAAGAAACTACTTTGTTATAAAGATCGTAAGCCTCCTGTTGATTTTCAATTCTATAGAAGGACCCTCCTTTTAAAGTTATTACTCCCGTATTGAATGCTACAACGCCTACTTCTGGTCCTCCATTGTCATAACTTTCATACCATTGACCATTATTCCAATAACCGTGTCTGCCATAGTTATACTGATAGCCATTGTTGTATTCTCTGCGCGATCCATCAACACCGAATCTTGATAAATTGAATTGCCGATTAGAATCACTAACACATGACCATCCACCACTTATTTGGTTCCAGTTCCAGGGATTTCTGGTGAAATCATCATATCCCCATGTATTGGCTGCTTCCTGCTGATTGTGCGGGAAGTCACCAGCATATTCTGGTTGATACACTGTTTCAGGCTGATATGGTTGAGTGACAACATTAGGATTAGCATAAATTATATTTGGCTGTTGTGGCTGTGGCTGTTTGTTTTGGTAGTCTGTTAAAGCCTTGTTCACAGCTTTATCTACAATTCCATTTACCTGATCTTGATTATATGTCGGCTGTGGTGAGCATGCCATATCTGCTATGCCCATTCCAGTAAAAGCTAAAGCTGCTAAAGCAACTTTACCTCCATTTTTTAATTTTGTTTTCCTTTCAGTTGTTCCTTGTATTGTTTCTTTTTTCATGTTTCATTCACCCCCTTTCAATATTTTATTGATTAGGCTTGTCTAATACAGGGATAAACCCCATAGTCAGAGTTTGCATAAGATTAAAGGGATTTTCTTTTAACTCCTTATTGTAGAGTTTATTTGCAGCTGCTGCTCCAACCTCGTTGTATATTTTTATTGACCTAACTTCCAATACATACGGACCATTTTCGCCGTTAACAACTGTGGTTTGATAAGGATCAATTTTATTTATAGTTACGAATTTGTCAAATCGGGCAATGTTGCATGTTCCAACTTTAACCCGGCGGTCATTTGCAGTATCTCTTCGCATAAACCATGCTTTTTCATCTGATACGTAGGCCCAGTTTTGCGGATTGGTTGAGTATTCATCTCCTGGTACCCCAAAGGCAAGTGCTGCTTCTTCACGGCTCTCAGGCCAAGCACATGGCGCTACCACTTCCGGTGTGGGTGTAGGAGTAGTTGGTTTCATGCAGGGTATGCAGGGAGGTTCTACTATTGGACATACTCCAAAAGCAAGTGTAACAATTCCAGGCTGCTCTATACGCTCTCTTTCTAAGTGCTGTCTTACAAGTTGATCGAATCCCTTTTTGTCTACAAAATCTCTTATTGAAAAACCCCGTCCGACCGCATATCCTAGACTTGAATCAGTAACAAAAGACATTGCCGGATGAATGCGTCCATTGGGTGAATCAAAATAGCTTTCTGCAACTTCATTTCCTGACAACCTAATTCGCGTTATTGATCCATCACCTGGGGCTTTAAGTACAGCTAAGTTGCCTCCTTCAAGACCAAAAATCCAATTCCTAATATCTGCTGAATAAGTATCTCCGGCATGGTTTTCTACAAACTTCGCTGGATCTCCCAAGCTTATGGTATTTACCCATCCAAAGCTTGATAAATCAGGGGAGATGCAGGCTTCCAAAAATACAGCGTTAGGTTGCTGTACTTTTTCGTTGGCAATTAATTTAGGCTTTATTTCTTGGAGCAATTTTGTTGGATTATTGGAAACTCTAAAAGTTCCTCCCCGTAAATCAAGTTGTTTTTGCTGAGGACCAGCAAGAATAACTATCGGAATAGTATTTCCAGCACTATCTTTAGATTCAATCCATCCTTCTACGACTGCACCGTTGAGGTTGACACGTGCGACTTTGCCATGAGGTGGATTTTTAAGTACCCATCCATAACCATTCTCTATGCTTTCCCAGCTTGATGCCAGCCTTGACCATGGGTCACTTAGGTCGCCAAATCTTTGTTCAGGATATATTATTTTTTCCAAGGCGGCATTGTTTTCTATTGGAACAAGCGCTGGAATATTTTCCGGTCTTGGGGCTGGCGTTCCAGTTGCAGCGCCTGTATTTGGAGTCGTAACGTTAGGAGCTTTATCTGACTCATGACAAGCAGCAAAAATACCTCCTCCTAAAGCTAAAACGCCGACAGCAATTGCTCCACCTATGGCTAATCCTTTATTTCTTCTAGTTCTGCGAACATGATCGTCATAAGTTGGATCTCCGCCACCAAGACCTCTCTTTGGCCAAAAATAATGTAACAGTTCATCCTTTCCATGTTCAACCCATCCCGTTTTTTTATCCGCTGTGAGAGGATCCCGTCCTCTATTTTTAGGTTCGAGAATAGGTCTTATTTCAGGTTTAGGTGTATGACTTTTTCCTTGTTCTTGCGTACTCATATTTTATTTATCTCCTTTATTTAAGCTATCTTTATAAGATTTTCTTCTTAAGAATAATCCTGTTATTCCGGTTGGAATTAATCCAAAAAGAACTAAAGCTTCAGGCCCGGTGTTCGGAGTAGAAGTAGTCGGTACAGATGGATAAATCGGAAATCCACCTTTTGTAGTAGGCACTACAGTTTTTTGAATACAAAATTGGGCATTGTCTTGGCCGACATTATTGTTATTAATCATCGCGATTGTCTGATTTACAACACAGACCACAGATCCCATAGCTCCTGGTAATTGTTCTGCTTTAAAAATTCTGCCGACAATGTTGTATTTGCGCGTTTCATTTGGTGCAAGATTATCAAGGCTAAAAGATAGGGTATTGGTATTAGAATTGAATGTTCCGGCTCCCGCGCTAAAACTTACATATTGAGGGAATATATCTTTGACATCTATTCTTGAAATATTATTGTTTCCGGTATTGGTTATAGATATCTGAAATGTTGTTATGAACCCAGGTTGATACTTGGGATCGTTAATACTTAAGTTGTTAACGAATTGATTTGTTTGGGGATTAAGTACGGTTTTATCTATTATTATATTGTTGGTAGTGATACAGCTTTGCCCGCCTCCGTAAATTGGCTGGCATGAAGTATCCGCATAGGTTTTAAGCGGAAATGCGAAAGCAATAATTGATAAAATCAATAATGATTTTAAAGAGAATTTCATATCCTGCCTGACTGTTAGTTGGGAGTTTATCACATATTATAGGATATTGTCAATAGGCGTTTTAGCCTCAAATTTTAAGCAAACACACTTTTTATAGAGAATTTGCTTTAAGATTAATTATAAGCCATTTTACAAATTACTCCTTGACAATAATATAAAGTTGTGGTGTAATACAAATAGATTTAGTCGCCTTCGGAGAAAAGTTCCACAACATGTTGTTGATTAAATAAATTCTTACATAAAAATAATCTTATATGCCGTATAAAAAAACTACTTTACAGAAGGATTCCTCTGGAGATTCTGTAAAAACCAAAATTTTAACAGAAGAAAAATCAGTAGATGAAATAATTGGTTCTCCATCTGTTTCAACTTCTGCTGTGAAGTCTGTTGCTGAGCCTGTCGTAGCTGTAAATACTCCTGCGCCAGCACCGTTTCAGCCTCAATCCGCAAATAATTTTGCTTATCGGTCAGAACCTGCAGTAACTGTGGAGGTTTCGGGAATTTTAGATATTCAGCCCGAAGGACACGGATTTTTAAGACCAAAATTTATTCCATCATCACGGGATGTTTACATTTCTCAATCGCAGATAAGAAGATTTATGCTTCGCCCCGGAGATTTAATTAAAGGCGTTGGACGTCCTCCGAAAGACACAGAGCGCTATTTTGGATTACTGAAAGTAGAAATGGTTAATGAGATTCCGGCAGATGATTCTTTAAAACGGCCATATTTTGACGATTTAACCCCTATTTATCCCAAAAAACAAATCATGCTTTCGACTGCAAAACTTCCCTTATCAACTCGTATGATTGATTTGGTTTCGCCGATTGGATTTGGACAAAGAGGAATGATTGTTTCTCCTCCCAAAGCTGGAAAAACTACAATTCTTAAAGAAATTGCGGCCGGAATAGCTCAAAATTATCCGAAAGCCCATTTAATGGCAGCTTTAATAGGGGAGCGGCCTGAGGAGGTAACTGATATTTCCCAATCAGTAAAAGGGGACGTAGTTGCTTCGCATTTTGACGAACCGCCGGATAATCAGACCAGAGTTGCGGAAATAACACTGGAGAGGGCAAAAAGATTAGTGGAGATGGGCGTAGATGTGATTATTCTCCTTGATTCAATTACTCGTTTGGCTCGTGCATATAATCTGTCTGTTGCACCATCCGGCCGCACTTTGTCCGGAGGCTTTGATCCGGCTGCTCTCTGGCCGGCAAAAAGATTCTTCGGCGCAGCCAGAAATTGTCAGGAAGGCGGATCTTTGACAATTATTGGGACTGCATTGGTTGATACAGGGAGCAGGATGGATGATTTAATTTATGAAGAATTTAAGGGTACAGGTAATTTGGAACTGCATTTAGATAGAAGGTTAGCTGATCGGAGAGTCTTTCCCGCAATTGATATTGCCCGTTCCGGAACAAGACAGGAGGAATTGTTATTATCGGAAAAAGATCTTAAAAAGGTTTCTACAATGCGCCGAATGATTGACATGCTTGGTCCGGAAGAACGGACAAGTATATTTGTAGAAAGACTGACTAAAACAAATACCAACGAAGAATTCCTCGAGGCACTTGGAAAAGGCTAATAAAGTTGACTTAGTTTTCTCTTTCTGATACCATTTCTTCTCAGCCATGATTAAACCCTCCTTTAGCTTTTTTGTTTCAGGTTTCTCGGATTTTTCTAAATTTTGCAACTTCTTCTTCTCCTATTTAAAGAAAAAAGTTATTGCAATGTCGGTTATTTTCGAGGCGAATAAAAATAATCTTGTAAGGCTGTTTATGATAAAAAGAGGCCGTTATAACAGACCTTTTATGCATATCGCGGCAATGGGAGTTCTGGGAATTGGCGTGATTGTTTCGCCATTTTTGGCAGATACTTATCCTCTGTTCGAAGGACAACAAAATAATCTTCAGATTAGTTCTCCAAATTCGAAAGAATCAATTATTGTAAGCAATAATGTTTTTCAAACAGTTCAATCTGTCAAACCCCGAGATAAAATTATTGATTATACTGTCGAGAAGGGAGATACTCTATCGACGATTGCTGAAAAATTTGGCATATCAACAGAAACTATACGTTGGGCCAGTAATTTATCAGGAGACAATATAACAGTCGGAGATAGTCTGAAAATATTGCCCGTTACGGGAATTGCCTATAAAGTTGCAAAGGGGGATTCTGTCTACACAATTGCGAAAAAATTAGCTTCCGACCCTCAAAAAATAGTTGATTTTCCATTTAATGATTTTGCAAATCCGGAAACATTTTCATTGGTTGAAGGCCAGATATTAATCGTGCCGGATGGAGTTAAGCCTCAAGAACAGCCAACCTTCAAGCGACAGGTATATATTGTACAAGGGCCGGTTTCTATATCCGGTTTAGGCTTTACCTGGCCGGTTCACGGAATCATCACTCAATTTGCTTCTTGGTATCATATGGGACTTGATATTGCAACAGCTTACGGTACACCGATTGTTGCAGCCCAAAATGGAGTAATAGAAAGTGTTAGTACGGGCGGATGGGATTATGGTTACGGAATAAATGTTTATGTTAAAAATGGAGATGTCGAAACTCATTATTCCCACATGTCTGGGGTAAATGTGTCAGCCGGACAAACAGTTACTGCAGGTTCAACGGTTTTAGGATGGATTGGTATGACCGGAAGAACCACAGGTCCTCATGTTCATTTTGAGCTCCGTAAGGGAGGCGTTCTAGTTAATCCGCTTCCGTATCTTCAGTAAAATTAAGTAATTAGCGAATTAACGGGTTAACGCATTAACGAATTAAATCCGTTAATTTTTTAATCCGTTAATTGATCAATAAATCGATTGTGGACCCGAGGGGAATTGGACCCCTTTCTACTCCATGCCATGGAGTTATACTACCGGTGTACTACGGGCCCTTCGTCGCTTACGCTTCTCAGGGTAAACCCTTTAAGATACCAAGTGCTTGCATTGAGCGAAGCACTGAGCTTTGCCAGCAGGCAAAGCGAAGTGGACCTGCCGAGAATTGGACTCGGATCCTGGCAATGCGAATGCCATGTTCTACCGTTGAACCACAGGCCCAACATTCAATCATTTTATCACAGTGAACTTAATTTGCCTATTGCTATTTCGTTTAAAGATAGAGTATAATCATATTATATTAATCCATCCTCCTTTCTCTAGATTCTAGAAAATGGTAGGCGGGAGTTTAGAGATATTAAATGATGCAACAAATCCCACACAAAACATTTCCTAATTATTTTTTTGTGGAAAATCACATAACTTTGGAAGGGGGTGAATAGTAAATGGCAAATTTTCAAGATCAAAATTTAACTTGCCGCGATTGCGGTAAGCCTTTTATCTGGACAGCTTCAGAGCAAGAATTCTATCAACAGAAAGGTTTTCAAAATGCACCGGTTAGATGCCCAGCATGTCGTGCATTAAAAAAAGCCCGTATGGATGGAAATCGTGGAGGAATGTCTTCTGGACAATCTTTTCCGATAACTTGCGCAACCTGTGGCAAGACTGATACAGTACCTTTCGAACCGAAAGGAAATAGACCAGTCCTTTGTAAGGATTGTTTTAGAAAACAAAGAGAAACTGCATAAGATCTCTTTGCTTATCGAAAGTATCACGGCGTTTTAGATTTTTTATTATTTAGATATATCCAGCACCTTTGGTGTTGGAAATCCATGCACCCGTAATGAAGTTTAAAAAGGTGCTGGATGAATTCTTATCGTGATACTTTTGGTATAGAGCAGTTGCTTTACTTTTGACCGCAAAAGTAACAAAACTCTGCGAGCAGTAAAGTCGCGCTACATTTTCTCATTCGCTAGTCGGGTAATTTTACCCCTTCCTCAATCTCGCTTTGCTCGCTGAGGAATTCCCCTGACAGCTTACTCTAAAATGCTTAACGCGCTTTGTTTAATGCTCGCATTCCTTAGATGACTTTAGATGGCTTTTGTTTCAATTGCAGGCAACCTTAAAGGTTATTTAGAGGATGGGGTTGCGACGTTTGGCGCAGGAATTTTCACCGGAGGATTTTGTGCAGGAAGCTGTGCTTCTGGCTTACTTATGTTAAGAGGTTGATTTGTATTAGTTGCGTTTGTTGTTTGAGTTTGCGTTTGTGTTTTGCCTTGAAGGGCAGCAATTTCTTTGTCAATTTGTTTTAGGCTGGTTTTATCATTAGCAACAAGAGTTCTAACTGTTTTATATTGAACTAACGCATTTTGTGAATCTCCCTTTTGCTCCAATACATGGCCTAAGTTGTAATATGAATTTGCATAATCGGGCTTAAGATTTACTGCAGTCATGAATTGATTCATAGCATTGTCCCACTGTTGCAGCTGATAGTAGATGCCCCCTAAAATTATGTATTCCTGTGGATTGCTTGGATCAAGATTTATGCTTTGTTGAGCGGTTACAACCGCAAAACTCTCTGCATTTTGTCCAAATCCAATCAATCCCCTGTACACAGAGGACAAATTTTGCCAATTAAGATTGGTTTGAGGAGCTACTGTTGCAGCTTGCCGAGCAGCATTTATAGATTGCTGTATAAGTGTAGTTATGTTTTGCTGAACTGTTTGATCTGGTTTGGCGCCTGCCGGCTGCTGAGACGCAAGAGTATTAGCTAAAGCAAGATTTGTCTGAGAAAAGACTCGATAAAAGCCATCCCTATATGGGAAAGTTTGAATTGCCTGCGCTTGCAATTGATAAGTTAAGGATCCATTATTCTGAGATGCTGCAACAAGTGATTTTTGGAAAGTTAAATCTGAAGATATATAAGGAATACCATAATATCCTATTATACCTATAATTGCCAATATGATTATGCCAGTAATGGATGGAAGAATCACACTTTTATCATTTTTTAATTGCGGTGCTTCCATGGCAATAAGCCCTTTCCTGAATGCTACAAGCTGAAGTTCAATCTCAAAAAATCTGTCTTGAGCCTTACTGATCAAACCTTGATTTGCGGCAAACAGTCCTAATATGATGAAGAATAAAGCTTGACTCGTAAAATTTAAAGGCAGAAGAAGCGAGATTAAAAATATCGCAATTACCGCAATAAGCATTTTATTTTGAGAACTTATCCGTATTTCTTTCAAAACTCTTATTAAGAGAAATATAAAAGCGCATAGTCCCAATACTCCGGTTGTTGCCAAAAGTTCAAGCGGATAATCAGATGATTTAAAGAAAGTTAGATTCCAAAGGTCCTGATATTGATTAAACGAAGCTAGTTTCCATCTTGAAAAATCAACCGCATATGTTCCAAATCCGCTTCCTAAGAGAAAACCTTGCGTTACACGTCCGGTATCAAGAGAAATTTCCGAAAGAGCAGTTTGAAATCCTGTTTCAATTGGGAGAAGTAAGGGCTTCTCAAGTTTGAAAAGCGCATAAGTTGTTACAACTATTCCCATTAAAATAACAAAAGACGCTACTCCAAAGCTGATAATTTTTGCCTTTTCTTGATTGGTAAAAGATGATGCAACTGCATTTCCAGGGGCAACTTCTATGCTCTTTCTTGCTTTAGATTTAAAAAATCTGTTGAGATAATAAAAAGTTATAGTTAGTGCAAGAACAAGATAAATTGCTTGTTCCAGTAAAGACCCTAACGGAGTAAATGTTTGAGAATGAGTTCCGGGAAAAGGTAGAATATATATCTTAAAAAAGGATAAGACTGAGGAAATAGATAATAAGACGCTGCCTATGACTAAGGAGGATATCAGAAAAAGAAGTGAGTTTTTATCTTTAGCTATATTAACAATAAGAAAGAAGATCAATATGGTGAAAAGATAGGGAAAGAATGCTGTCAAGGCATCTGCTTTATTTATTGCAAAAAAACTTGAAAACAAAGCGCATAACGCTAGTAATAAAATCGGAATATCAAAAGACGTTCTTCGGAGTTTCACGGATTTTTGAGCGAACATTTTTACGATTTGAAGAGCCAAAAGAATAGCCACGACTCCTCCTAACAAGATCTGTTTAGGCAGAATAATGGGATTAGTAGTAATGGTTGCAAAAATAACGGGGAAAGCCATTAAAAACACTCCCAAGATGATTATGGAGATATTTTGAATATACAGATTTAATTCACTCTTCTGTTCCACCAACCTAGATTAACAAGGACTTTGCATAATGTCAAGGGGTTAAATTTTTTACTTTTCATTGGCTATTTTAATAAAAATTATGTTTAGTTTATGTTTACGGGACAATCTAATTAATGCATAGAGAAGTAATAATATATCCTAAGTATTCACAAAACTCATGTCGACAAGCTTATTCAGTATTGCAAATACAAATATGGATTTTGTTGACAACCTAATCGTTTAAATTTATTAGGTCAAAAATAATCTTATAGTTTCATTAATAATCATGTGAAAAATTTACAATTTTTCTATAGGGTACAAATTTTTTAGCAGGGAATTTTGATAACTGCTAATTTAATTAATAATTAGCCAATTAAAATCAAGAGGATGATTAGTAGGTGATTGAACACCGACAGTAAAAGATCCGTCTTGTTGCTCGCCTTGTGGCGAAGCGGGTGAAGCAGGTTTCTGAGGAACTTGGCGCATCAAAAATGGAGTTTGTGCGCTGGGTGTTCCAACAGGAGTTATGTAAATTACGGATTTATCTGTTACCAAAGCATTTTTGATAGTAATTTCTGATTGATAAGGAGCAATGCTAGTAATTCCTGCCGATGAACTTGCAATTACTTCTGTTGACGAAACAGCTAAAACAGGAGCAATCAAGTTAAAATTCAATTTGGTAAACGTACCTGAGCCTGATGCCATTATATCTCCAGCTTGATTTACAGATAAGATGCTTGATCCGCTGGCGTTTTTTACAACCAAGTCGGATGCCGGAAGAGGGGAAATAATATTTACAGCTAATTTTCCTGTAACAGTTAAATCTCCCTGAACTTTGATATTGCCATCAGTGTCAATATAAACTAACCCGCCCATGATTGAAATTCCTCCTTGCCTGAGGCTCTGTAAAGACAAATCTGTGCCCAAAGTTTCCATAGAGTTCCCTGAGATAAACATTGTTCCGCCGATTGAAAAATTTCCTGCGATTGAAAGATCAGCAAGACTGGTTGGGCCAAAGACCATTAGTCCCTGATTGAATTGGGCTCTCTCTGCAGCGAAATCAGGCACATAAGAGAGCTGGGCAGAGTAAGTCGCGAGATCTACATATCTATTGTTATAGATAGTGGTAGCTGCAATTGAGGAAACTTTTGCCTCCAAGCCTTCAATAGAGTCAGCAATAATATTTCTGGCTCTTAAAGTTCCGCTGACACTTGCGTCGTTTGTTTCTAAAGAATTGCTATTAATAGTGCCGCTGAAGGAAGCATTGCCTTGATCGTCAATTCTGGCAACTGCAGAGCCACTTGCATTTTCTACTATTAAAGATCCTGATAGCGTACTTAATTTTACGATTAAAGACGGGGAGGACAAGGGCGAAATTATATTTGTCGAGAGTTGATTAGTATTAACAATTGGAGAAATAATATCAGATTTAGTAAATCCGGAGTCCCTAGCCACATTAACGATATAATCTTTAAGATTTTGTCCGTTAATTATTATAGAGTCAGAAGTAACGATTAAAGAATTTACAATAATTTCAGATGCTTGAATGAATCCTGCTTTGATATTTGCTGAAATAACTTCGAAAAATCCTCCGGCATTGGTTAAAGTTTCATTTTTGGAGTTAGAAACAGAATAGCCGTTTGAACCAGTACTATTTATAATAAGATCTCCGTTTTGGGCAAGATAAGCTCCCGGGTCATACCAAGAAACATTAATAAAGGCATAGATCTTAACAATAGGGATTATGCTTGATTTTTTGGGAATATCCGGCGGGAAACTGGCTTTACTTCGGTAGGTTTTACTTTCAGAATCATAGAAGCCGATAACTTTTGATTCAGTTATCTCGTTTAAATCTTCCAGCGCTTTTCCGACAATCGGACCTGTTTTGGTTGCTTTCATTGCTACTCCCGGAATTGAAGAAGAAGTTAAAAGATCTCCAGCTTTGATTGGTCCATTTTCAAGACTAATTTTTGTCGGAACCCGTCCGGTAAGCGCAACCGGAAAAAAATATTCATCTTGATTAAAATTTTTACCGAATACTTCATGAGGATTGGTTGAAACAACTCCAATTATTCCTCCCTGATAGCTTGAATTGGATTTATTAACGTATGCCTTACTGTTTGATCCAACATTTACTGCGCCAGGAGCAGCAACGACGAGATCTCCTGCCTCAATTGTTAAATCTTTTGATCCGTAGGATTCTGCAATATCGGCTCCGCTTGGTAAAGCTGTCAGTATAGTATCATTCCATATTAAAGTACCATTATTATTGTATAAAACCATTGAAGTTGAAGCTGAGGGAGTGCCGGATGTTATATGTATTCCTCCGCCATTATTGATATCAAGAGCATTAATTGGTGTGGTTGTTCCAATGCCTACATTTCCTCCATTTGCAATATACAAAGAAGGGGTTGAAGATCCTGGAGATAGTCCTATTCCTCCGGTTGTGGATCCGCCTATGGTTAATGGCTGAAGATTTGTTGTTCGTATATTTCCTGCAGAATTAAGAGTAATGTCGCCTGATATAGAGGCAGTTGGAATACCTGAATTAATATTGATAAAAGCAAATTTGGCAGAAGCTGTTGAAAGGCCACCAAGAAGAAAATCCGTGGTAGCATTACCTACGTATGTAGTTCCATTAGTTTGATTAAAAATATTTATATTGGAGCAAGGAGCAAAAAAGGGAGTATTTCCTCCCATAAGGCAATCAGAGTTCGAGCCGGATGATGTTTGAGAAACCTTTCCTGATCCATTTGCATATAAAATGCCACCGTTTGATGATAGTAATGGAAGAATCAGATTAGATTTTATTATGATACTTCCTCCCGAAACGCCTCCCAGATTAATTGCTGCAGCTGCATTTCCGATATTAATGGTGGCAACAGTTGAATTTAAAAGATTGAAAGCTGTGGATGAACTTGTTAGATTATTACCGTTTATTCCAAGGTCTCCGGCAAAACTGCCGGATCCATCGCTTCCTACAGTAAATTTGGCAATTTCATTAACGTTAGCGCTAATAAGTGGCCCAGTTGAGTTTTGATTGATGTAGAAAACTGCTTGTCCGCTTGTGGTTGCCAGTATTGCTACGGCATCATCGAATTCTACCGATCCTACTGCAGACATAAGGTTGTTATTGTTTGAGCTATTCTGAATGGGTTTTGAAAGATCAATTTTTCCTATTCCGTCAGGCACGATTTCTATATTGCTATTGCTTCCAGAAGCAGTAGTTAAAGATAAAACCTTTCCCGAAAGTATAAGATTTCCTCCAATTGCCTGAAAAGTATGTGCTTTGGCATCTGCAATATTAAGATTGCCGGAAGAATCCAAAGCTAAAATTACATTATCTGCTTTGGCAGAGCTGGTAATTGGCTCAAGTCCTTGCAAGGTTTCGCTGTTGCTAGCAAAAGCCACTGTTGGCAATTCTTGGCGAGGTCGCAACTCTGAATCACTGCCAATTTTAATTCCTAAAAATAGCCTTGAATTTTGGTTAAAAACAGTATCGGGAATAATAATTTTTTTTCCAAGGGTTATCAAAAAAGCACCGTCTGAATCAGGCTGAACAACGTTTTGTTCTTGCCAAAGAGCGGCTTCGAAAGGAGCATTTTCATCAGCATAAAGAGAAAAGAGAACAGTTGTCTCTTTGGTTATTGGATTTTCGGATGAATCGGTAAGCTTTCCCTGAAAAGATAAAATTCGAGGCGGAGGACTAATAGCAGTTCCCAATACAATTCTCTTGTCATTGTCAATCGCGAAAAGATTGTTATATATTCCAAAACCAATTATGCAACTCAAGATTGTAAGTATTGCAAAGTGAAGATAATGAGAAAATGAGTATGAATGATACCTTTTGTACCAGTTTGGTCTAACATAACGAATGTAATGCCAGATTTTTTTCTGAGTTGATAAATAACGAGTGGAAACATTAAGCGGGGCATAAAATTCTCTTTTTATGTTTGATGTCTTGTTAGGTTCAGCTATTTGAGCTGACTTTAAAATAATATTTTTTTTAAATATCTTTCTTCCGGTGATTTTCCAGAATAAATACTGTGTTGTTTCGATTGTGTGGGCAAGTGGCAATATGAATAGATTATCAAAAAGAAAATTAACCCCCCTTAAACTTTTTTGCAGTAATCTCTCTGGCGGAAAAGAAGAATAAGAAGCTTTTTCATTTGTAATGTATTCAGGTTGAGATACTGAAATAAAATCAGCATGATCTGAGGAAATTAGTCCTTGGTCTTTAGCCCAGCCTATATAATTTCTCAAAGAAGAAAGTTTTCTATTAATAGTTGCGGGAGAAAATTTAGCTGCTATTAATCTTTGCTTATATTCTGTAACGACAGAGGAATTAATTTTATCCAACAGGTTTTTGTCCGCCACATTCCACGTATATTTCAATAAGGCCACTTCTACAAGCCATACGAAAAAACTTTTTATATCATTGATATAGTTTTTTATAGTAAGATCAGTTTTCCTATTATCATAAAGGAAGCTTTTAAAGTTTTTAATCATCCATGGATCTGCTTCAACTTTTTCTCTATAATCCGGAGCAGGGAATACATCAAAGCTAATTATTTTTTGCGCTTTTAAGAAATTAAAAAACTTATGCAAAGAGGACTTATGTCTTTTCATAGAGCTTTCAGAAAGAGCTCTTGTTTTTTTATAATCTTCAAATGTTTGCATGGTTATTCTTGAGGGATCAAAGGGGGATTCATATTCCTTTTCAAACCAATTTATAAATTGACCTATATCCGCTTTATAATTTTTCACAGTTAGTAAAGACGGCTTTGTTCTTTGATTTAAAAGGAAATCGACAAATTGTAATAAAAAGTTCATGTAGCTACGAAATTATACAGATTATATGAATTATCATCTATAATTTAAAATTAATGTATACAATTAGAATAAGTAATTGTAAAGAACTTGTCAATAGGCTAAATTGATTAATTCCTGATATATAATGATACTATGTGATATATCTATTTGTTTGAAAAGGTAGTGTGAAAATTCAGTGAAAACGATTATTCTTGAAAAAGAAGTAGTTTTTTTAGAAAAATATACGTAATTTGTATCTATTACCTTAAGGCACGAATGTGTCTCAATGTGTCAATATCGATTAGTCTATCTCTCCATTTTTAGTCATTTTTATATAAATTTCTTGTCATTTCTGAGCATAAGAAATAAGATAATTAGCAGACATTAGTAAGAAGTGATAGGCGAAGCGTAGTTCAGTTTTAGGCTATAAAGATGAGCTAGTTTAATTAATATATGTAAAATTTTAAGTGTAAAAGTTCGATTTTTTGACAAAAAATGCTGTTTGTTAAACTGTTTAACCATCAAAGCTATTGCTTCTTAAAATATAAAGAACTGGTTAACCCTTATTTTTTTTGATTTAAAATGGTTAAAACACATCCTTAAACATCTTAAATTGCTTTACAAGCAGGGTTTGGGGTGAATCTTCTGCGTGCGTAGTTATATCAATAATTATACCTATGTTCGATTTTTATTCATATACAGCTTGAGTCTGTTTTTAACAGCAATTACTATAATTGCAATAATTACAATTACAATTAAGATTTTAAAGGGAAAGGCAAAAAAGCGGATTGTTTTTGTAAAGACGGGGCCCTCGTCAGACATTGAGATATTCAAGGTTGCAGTGTATAGGCCCAGAAGAAAATTCTCTTTCCATAAAGCTATTGGATGCTCAAAATCATAAGGATTTTTTGTTTTCGTATCCAAATTATCTTTTGATCTTAATTCCTGCATGTAAACGTCATTCGGAATCGCCCGAATTGAGCTTGATAAGACATTTACATTTGTTAAATCGAGCTTGCCAATGAATTGTCCAAACATGTTTTTTATAGTAATTTCACCCTTTGGTTCTATGTAATGAATGCCTGTATTTTTGACTCTGATTGTAAAAGGAATCGGACCTTTTTCAAAAAAGATATTAGATGAAAATTCTTCCAAGGTAGTTTTGGGAATTTCTAGAGAGCCAACAGATAATAAAACATTAGCTGCAATTCCAACTTGATTTACAGAAGAGTTTGATTTAACCGGAGAAGAATCTGTTGATATAAATATAATTGAAAAGTAATAGTCTGATATATCTGTATCCTGCAATACGTTTATACTTAAATTCAATTTTTTCAGCTGTTTTGGATTGAGAGTTATGCTTTCAACGGGTACGTCAGCATCTAAAATTTGAGTGTTCTCAAAAATCTCCAGAGCCTTCCCTGTATATTCAAGCTCTCCGTTTTCTCCTTTAGTTTCAAAAGGCTTGAGCTGAATTTGAAGCGTAACTTGCGTATCTCCTTTGTTCTGAATACTCAGCGGAATGACTATAATCGCTGGGGGAATAGCTTTAATTGTGACTATGGGCGGATCAATCGCTAAATTCAAAGACGTTGCATTCGTTATTTGAGCAATAGATAAATAAGCCAATAAGCAAATGAATAGATAAGGAATTTTCAATTTTAAATTTTTAATTTTCATTAGAAATTAGGAACGCCGATATACGTAATAACATTGCTATACGTGCTTTGAGCCTGAGTTCCTGATATATTTATTTTATAAGATATACGAATTGCCTTATTCTTCGAGCCAACCCCAGCCATAATTGATTGAGGATCATCATTATTGGTAATATTGGGAAAGTGTCTGTAGGAATTAGCTTTGACAAACGAGCTATTGCAATCAGCTCCGGTTACATTGTCGCAGCGATATCCAAAGCCATAAGTAAGTGCATTGATCCATTCAGACGCATTTTCAGTCGAACATTCGCCATTATCGCAAGTCGTATCTGGAATAAACGTTTTGTTTGTTGATGAAGTTGCCGTAAGAGATTCATTTTCAAAGACCATTACAGAATATCCATAAACAGCTTCACTATTTGTATCTAAATCTACTGTGCGAATAATAGGATTGGTTGGGCTGAGAGTTCCAAAATCAGCAACGCTAGGGGAAAGTAGAATAGAGAAAGGAGAAGTAGATGCAGGATTTTCAATTCCCATTCTAACTTTAAAGTTTGTTCCCTCCAAAATCCCCGAACTAAGATTGCCGGCTGTAGATCTTAACTTATAATCTTCCCCTGTACTAATGCCAGAAATTGCATTAAGTTCTTGCATTTTCATGATGTAATTATCATTAGACATAGTTTGTGCTTGTACTACGGACGCAAAAATAAAGGGTAAAAAAAAAGAGGTAAGAAGAAAAATTATTGTCCGTAAATCGTAATTCATAAATTGTCCTTAGAACAGCTTTTTTATCTGAGCTTAGTATGAAAGACAAGCTGGTAGATGTCAAGTGCTTATTGTTCTGTGAAATTTTAATATGAAAAGCAACAAATATTGGCAATTAATGAGCATTTGTCTAGTTTTTTGTTATTAAATTGATAATTTCTTTAATTTTATACCAGCATAAATACGAGGCTAAATTATACATTCATGATAAGATTGAGATAAGATTAATTTACCTCTTGACAAAAGATTCAATATGTGGGGTAATAAATCTAGACACTTGATGTTAAGTGTCTAGATTTAAGAATACGACCTGCCAGTATGCGAGTTAAATTATTTTCAGTCCAAGAAGCAGCAAGACACTTGAATGTTTCGATCAAGACTCTGCAGCGCTGGGACAAAAAAAATATTTTGGTTCCTCAGAGAAGTTCCGGCGGACACAGAAGGTATACAAAGAGTCAATTAAATAGTTTTCAGAATTCAAGAGGAGTTAAAAAAGCACAGCCACTTTTTATTTTTAATTCGTCTTTACAAAAGCAAAAGGGGGTTCATTCCCGTCCGCCGGATTTTAAGGTAAAGCCTGTCCGTATACAAGTTAAATTATTCTCAGTTCAAGAAGCAGCAAGACACTTGAATGTTTCAATCAAGACTCTGCAGCGCTGGGACAAAAAGAACATTTTGACTCCTCAGAGAAGTTCCGGCGGACACAGAAGATATACAAAAAATCAGCTGGATAGTTTTGAAAATTCAAGAAAAGTTAAAGTGAGGCAAGGACTTCCGTCTATTTTAAGTAGTCTGCCCTCAAATAGCTTTCTGAAGCAGAATTTGTTGCTGGAAAGTAAGAGCGGATTACTTCAGGAGTGGGATTTTTCTCAAAAAAGAAAAATAAAAGCTACTTCAGAAGATTCTCCTCGGAATTTGAACTTGAGGAAATCAAAGGATTCAGGAATAAGGATTAGTTCATTCAGGATAGGATTTATGTTCGCAGCTCTTGTTCTAATACTCAGCATTGCAGGGTCAGCAGTCATGACAAAATACAATGTGGTAGCAGGTCTTGCTCAGAAAAAAGAACAATTTGCCAAATTCATAGCCAATCTTCCTCAGGTCAGCATTAATATAAAGCCAG
>Ga0209668_10000042_pt1 | contig 48867 bp, 31 predicted proteins | sample FrelakmetPLP11PL_FD_187150 | JGI IMG/M metagenome (GOLD analysis project Ga0209668, IMG submission 187150) | Freshwater lake sediment microbial communities from the University of Notre Dame, USA, for methane emissions studies - PLP11 PL (SPAdes)... | ecosystem: Environmental > Aquatic >...
GGTCCTACTGGAGACACTGGACCAACTGGTCCTACTGGAGAAACTGGTCCTACTGGAGACACTGGTCCTACTGGAGACACTGGTCCTACTGGATTAGGAGCAACTGGTGATACCGGTCCAACTGGCGATACTGGTCCAACTGGAGATACTGGAAGTACTGGAGACACTGGTCCTACTGGATTAGGCGAAACTGGTCCTACTGGAGACACTGGAAGTACTGGAAATACTGGAGACACTGGTGCACAAGGACCAACTGGTTATACTGGAGCAGACGGAAGTACTACTGCGACTGGTGCAACTGGACCAACTGGACCAACGAATGGTCCTACTGGAGCAACTGGAGACACTGGATCAACCGGTCCTACTGGAGAAACTGGTCCTACTGGATTAGGAGCAACTGGTGATACCGGTCCAACTGGAGACACAGGTCCAACTGGAGATACTGGAAGTACTGGAGACACTGGTCCTACTGGATTAGGCGAAACTGGTCCAACTGGAGACACCGGTCCAACTGGAGACACAGGTCCTACTGGAGACACTGGAAGTATCGGTGATACTGGTCCTACTGGATTAGGAGCAACTGGAGACACTGGTGCACAAGGACCAACTGGTCCTGCAAGTGGTCCTACTGGAGACACTGGTTCACAAGGACCGACTGGAGAACCTGGTGGACCTACTGGAGATACTGGTACACAGGGGATAACTGGTCCTACTGGAGATACTGGTCCTACTGGAGATACTGGACCAACTGGTCCTACTGGAGAAACTGGTCCTATTGGAGTAACCGGATATACTGGAGCAACTGGAGACACCGGTCCTACTGGATTAGGTGCAACTGGTCCTACTGGATTAGGAGAAACTGGCCCACAGGGACCAACCGGTCCAGAAGGAGGACCTACTGGAGATACTGGTATGCAGGGACCAACTGGTCCTGCAAGCGGACCTACTGGAGATACTGGTACACAGGGACCAACTGGTCCAGCTGGAGGACCTACTGGAGATACTGGTACACAGGGACTTACTGGTCCTACTGGACCTACTGGTAGTGCATTCACAGATGGCGCAATTCATGCAGCAATTAGATCAGTTACGACAAATCAAACGATACTACCGTTTACTGTAGGGACTATTACTGTGCCGTATAATGGAACGATAGTCGGTTGGAAGATTTTTTCAGATGTTGCTGGAAGTTGTGTAGTTGACTTCTTAACGCAGTCGTACTCAGCATATCCTGCTGGAACATCTATTTTTCCTGGTACAAAACCTAATCTATCAGCTAATTTGAAGGGTCAAGCAACTGGACTAACTATTTCAATTTCTGCAGGTGATATACTTACTTGTGAATTGGTAAGCGTTAGCGGAGCAATGACTAGAATAGATGTAACTCTAATTATAACAAAATAATAATTATTAAATAATGGCAGTTAAATATTGGATTGGAGGAGCAACTACTTCTAATTGGATTGACGACACTAAGTGGTCACTATCGTCAGGAGGACCTAATGATACAACTGCTGCCGTTTCAGGAGACGATGCTTATTTTGATTCCTTTTCAGGTTCAGGTACAGTTGTAGTTACCCCAAATGCAGTAGCCACAAATATTTACTTTGTGCACCCAACTACAGGTAGTTATACAGGTACACTGCAAATGACTAATACTCTTACAGCAGTAACCAACTTTACGCTATCTGCAGCTATGGCTATCACCGGCACGGGAGCTTTATCCAAATCAGGTAATGGAGGAACATTTACTTCCAATACAAAAGCTTGGCCGAATGACTTTTTTACGCCGAATGGCGGAGGATGGGTAACAACATTCGGTGACAATTGGACTATCGGTGGCAGTATGATAGGAACCCTTAATAGTGTTACTATAAATGCTGCCGCTATGCGGACTATAACTGTTGGTGGAGGTATAAATACAGGAGCCGGCTATGGATGTTTAAATATAACATTCGTACTAAACGGAACAGGATCTATAGGTGGAGCCATAAGCGGTGCTACCATTAATATTAATTCGCCTCTTGGGGCAATTACATGGGCAGGAGTATCTCTTTCAAATTGCATACTTACATATACACAAGCTTTAAGCTTTACTGCTACTGGTGGTATTGTTGTTAGCGGAGTCAGTGTAACTTTAAATAATGTGTCCACACTTACTTTTCCATCAATAAGCTTTGGTGCATCTGGTGGACAGACACTTATTTTAAATTCCAATGCCAACACTGGTGCCTTAATTGTTAATGGAGCACAAGCTGGTGCAATAAATGGCGCGTTTACCTTGTTTGTGAGTGGAAACATAACTCCAACTAATGGGTTATCAGGAACAGCTACTATTGAAATGCTTGGTTCATCTAATGCAACGATTAGCGCAGGTAGTATTGGAAATAGTTTAACTATTAACAAATCTGGTGTCGGAACAACAGTTACACTCACTGGTGCGGTAAGCCAGGGAGGAGCAGGAAGGACATTAAATATAATTACAGGAAATAATCTAGTGCTTTCTTCTACTCTAACTGTGGCAGGAGGAACAGTACTTGTGCCAACTGGTAGTATCATTTCAGGCCCATCAAATCTTATATTGTCTGGAACATCTACCTTAGATGTTGCTACTGGTATTACTATATCAAATCTGGCAGTACAAAATACAATAACTGTTACCTTATCAAGAACTACGGTTGTTACGAATTATTCAAATTTAGGTGGCATTGTTACGTTCACAGCAGCAAGCGCTGCTGAGCTACAAGTAAATAATATAATTGTAGGCGCAGCTAGAACTGGAATGGGAACCAATACTACCTTTAGATTGATGGGTGGCACCTTTGCTACATTCAATTTTTCTGGAGCATGCGTGCTAAATACTAGTGCAACCATTACTGGAACAGGAGTAGGCGGCTCTGGCTTTGTTGCAAATGGAACCTCAAGTTTAAACTTGTCAGCAGGCACATTAGTTCTTCCTGTAATATCTGGTTCGTATAGAACAGGAACTGGTATCACTCAATCCCAAGGTCCTTTTACATTAAACATGGGCACAAATGAGATAGATTATTTTAGCGCATCTAGTGGCGGGTTAGGTAACGGCAGGTTGATTTTACAATCAGATTTAAAAATAAACAAGGTGTTTTATGGCGGTTCTTTTGGTACTTCAGTAACGGACAACGGTTTTAATATAATTGTAAAAGAATCCGTTTATTGGAAAAATGGTGGATTCGTAAGTACAGGCAAAATAATTTACAAGGGAGTTCCCTCTGGCACTGGTTTTGTAGGAACTGGTTATATTTCTGGAACAACTCTAACTATATTAACTGTTACAAGTGGAACATTAATACCGGGACAATATATTCACTGTCCAACTGACAGTGCGGCGGCTAATCTAATAAACACCATAACTACATTTGGCAACACATATACGGTAGTTACTTCGCAAACCGTGGGTTCAGCGGGATCGCCGGTTGTATTTTATGGGGATGGCGCGAATGCAGACCTAGGATCTCCGTATAGCAGCCCATCTTCTCCCCGTGGTGTATTAGAAATAGACGCTGACTCAAATAAAGTCTATTATTTTGGTGGACAATTTAACAGTGCTAACAGCGAATTGCGATATCTAAGTAGCAATACTGGAGACTTTGATGGTTCAAAAGCTGTAGTAACTCTTATAACTACAGGTACCATCGGTACAATTGATTTTCAAGGGCAAAGTAGTCCGACAAAATATATTGGAACAATGTTGATCGCCAACTATTACGGAGGGTTTATACTAAAATCGGATTTGTATGTAAATGACCATCAGGGAAACCTTGGTCTTGCGACGAGGATGCAGCAGGTTGGAGGTTCTTACAGTCTATATGTGATGCGTAATTTTTCGGTAGGTAATGGTACCTCGGCGCCTGATATTATGCAGCCAACAATTAGATTAGTTGGGCCACTACCATGCACATTCACATCCAGCTTTTTTATGGGAAACCTTATTATTGCTAAAGACAGCGGTACAGTAGTTACAGTAACTCAGAGTTTTACATACGGATATGCTACTCCGACTACAATGACATACACTTCAGGGGTTGTAAATTTTGGTGCAACCACAATGACTCTTAATGGTCCTGTTTCTATAATTAATCCTGTGACGGTTGGCAATTTTTCATTTAATAACATTTCAACGACTGCTGGAACTAGTGTTACAATTACGAATCCGATGACCATCACCGGAACGCTAACGCTTGGAGGAACAACTACATTTGCAGGAACTAGAGGATTTACTTGTCAAAACTTATCGTGCACAACAGCGTCATCTGTAATTACATTACAGAATGCAACTGCAAGTCCGTTGGCAGAATATACTATAAATGGTTTACTGACACTTAGTGGTGTATTAGGAGGAAGGATAACTTTACAGGCATCTGGTTCTGCAACATTTCTTGGCACAATTACACCAGTTGGTCAATTAAATTATATTTCAGGCACCATTCCTACTAGTGGCATGACACTATCACACGCAGCAGCACCAATGCCAAATGAGTTATTTCAATTATTACCAGCAAGACCAGTAATAACTGGTGGAGTATCACCAACATTTACGATTGCTCCGCCGGCCACTGGAACGATTGGAACACAATTTTCAATGCGAGCTGGATACAAAGCAAAGTTTACACTGGCAAATGGAGCAACTCAAAGTGTGAGTAATGTAACAACACAAGATATAGACAGTAGTGCTGGATTATTCATATATCCATTTAATTCAGTTGCTGAAACTGACATATTTAGAACTCTATATTGGGGAGAACTTCTTCCTCCTGAAAATACGGCAGTTGGCTGGTTAAGCGTGACTTAATCTACTTTATAAAAAGATTGAATATATTAATATTTAAGAAAAAACTATTGAATAATGGCTACATATACCGCAGCAGCAGGAGGAGGTAATTGGGATAACCCAACAACATGGGGCGGTGCAGGAGTTCCTACTACAGGAGATATTGTTTTATTTAATGCAACCTCAGGTAACGTTACTGTTACTTCAGGAGCGGTTTGTTCAGAAATAAATTTTAATTCAGGAACAGCTTATGCTGGCACAATAACATTTACAAACACATTGACCATCGCGGCGACTAGTGCTTTTTCAACTTCAGGAAATATAACGTTATCACCTGCCGTAGGTTTTACTATAGCTGGCTCGAATGGTATTCTTTGGACTAGTACCGGCGGATTATCTAGAATATTTACAAGTAATGGAAAGGCATTTAATCGCCCTTTTGTAACTGGTGGAAATGGAAGTAATGTAATAACATTAACAGGTGATTTTACAGTTTCTGACATTAACTCTGCATTCACTGGATTAAATGGTTCTAATTTAATAATTACTGGAAATGTGTCTTCTGCATCAAGCATAGCGGCTGGTACTTCGTCATGTATTCTTGCAGGTGTATTAACAACATGGAACTCTGGAGCAAGCCTAAATAGAGTTATTTTTAATTCAACTGGAACAATAACTATATTAGGTACAGTTGCGTGTTATACTTCTATTACATGGACTCAAGGAACACTAGTTACCACTGGTTCAACCATGGCAGTTCAAGTTATGACGTCTATATCGCTAGCCGGCAAAACTTTAAATAACATGTCGTTTTCATCTAATGCAACGACAACTACTGTTACTGGCGATTTTAATTTAACAGGCAATCTAACTCTTGGCGGTGGCGGTGGCGTGTTTAACGGAACAGGAAAAGTTTTTGTATCAGGGAATGTAATAGGCGGAGGAAACGGTGGGTCATTTACAATAGAAATGAATGGTACATCAAGTACAATTTCAGGGACTGTAAATCAACCCGTAATCGTAGCTACCTCAGGAACTATCACGGTTGGAACAAGTTGTGATATTGGAAATAATTCAAATTTAACATTAACCTCAGGAACTTTAAATTTAGCGAATAACCTTACTAGAAGAGGAGGAATTACTACAATATCCCTAGGATTCATATTAACTGGCTCTGGAAACTTAATATTTACTAATGTTCCAAATGGTGCAACTAATCATACATTTTTTAGTAATGGCATATCTTGGCCAAATTCAGTACAAATACTCCCTAGTAGTAATGTCTCAAATACTCTTACATTAAATGATAACTTAACAGTTTTAGGTAGTTTCACAACATCTGTTGGCACTAGCGGCGGCCAAGTTCAAGCGATCAATGGAAATAGCTTATTTGTACGAGGAAACTTAACTATAGACAATCCAACCTCTGGAACCACGAATATTTTTATTTTTAGTTCAGGAACGACTATATGGTCTGGTACTTCAAGACTTGGTAATAATTTAACTATTAATAAGACAGCTGGCAGTGTTACTATAAATGGGACAGTCTATTTCGGTAATAGTAAAACTCTAACCTACACTACAGTAAGTGGAACATTTACAACTACAGGATCGACCCTAAGAATACCTACATTAAGCGGTACAGTAAACTTAGACTTAAACGCAGCAGGAACAGGATTTAATGATTTCCAAATTGATCATACTAATAATAATAACACAAACGTAAATCTAATATCTAATGCTTCCTTTAGGAATGTTAATGCAAGTAATCCGGTCGGTGGCTCTAGATGGAGCAGTATTGACACTGCGACCGCCTCAACATTGAGTGTAAGAGGAGACTATACTCAATTCTCGGATACTAGAGGAAATTCAAAAATAATAATGGTTGGAACTGGTAATATTACAGCAGTTGGGCCGACTTCTATTGATTTTGAAATTAACTCGCCTTCAGGTATTATTACATTTACATCTATGACACTTGGAATTGGAGGAGCATCAAATAGGACATTAAAATACACAGCAGCTGGTGGTGGTTTTATTACAACAGGATCTACACTAACTGTGCAATTTGTTTATAATTTAGATTTGGCTGGAACCACATGGGGATCTCTTGTTACATTTTCTCAAAATAATAATCCAGCTACAATTACATTACTAAGTAACGCAACATTTTCAAGTATCGCGGTTACTGGTAGTGTAAGAGAAGCTGTGATAAACGGAGCAGCATATACTATTTCATGCACAGGCAATGTGTCTAATACACTAGGATTTGACCTTGGAGGAACGGCTACGCTGGCATTTACAGGTTCTTCAAATGCAACGTGGACGAGTACCGGTGGTTCATATAGTATGAATACAGTTGTAAATAAATCTGGAGTAGGTACACTAGTCACCGCAGGTTCTGCTTTAACCTGGGGAACAGCTAACCGATCATTAACACTAAATACTCTAGTTAATTTTTCTAATAACGCGAATACTTTCACTTTAAATAGTACTCCTTTAACAATTAATAATCCTAGTGCTAGTCAGTTTAATAATATGACTATTCCAAATAATACAACATTAAATATCAATGGGGCAACTACACCTATCGTAGGAACATTATCATTATTAGGTTCGGCTACCTTTGCTGGAGCATTCGGTTGGACTTGCGGAACATTTACGTGCACAACCTCTGGCTCAACTATCACACTACAGAATATAAATGCGAATCCATCCGCACAGTATACAATAACTAGTCAATTATCATTAATTGGAACATTAGCACAACGAATAATCTTACAAGCAGCAGGGTCAGCCTCGTTTACTGGTACAATTACACCAGTAGGTCAATTAAATGTTACCGCAGGAATACCGCCTTCGCCTGGAATGACACTATCACACGCAGCAGCACCAATGCCAGACGAGTTATTCCAATTATTACCAGCAAGACCAGTAATAACGAGTATAATCACTCCAGGAACTACTTTTGGAATTACGCCATCTGCCGCTGGAACGATTGGATCGCGATTCATGCGAGCTGGATACAAGGCAATATTTACACTGAGCTCCGGAGCAACACAAAACGTTACGTATGTAACAACGCAAGATATAGACAGTAGTAATGGGCTATTTATATTCCCAACACAGTCGGCTGCTGAGACAGATATATTTAGAACTCTCTACTGGGGACAACTTCTTCCTCCTGAAAATACTGCAATTGGTTGGTTAAGCGTGACTTAATCAAAATCCAATTCAATATCAAAATCTAGATATGAGTACTTTGCCTGAAAGACCTTCATATCAGGCGTGCCTGAACTGTACGATAACTTAAAGCCATCCTGTGACTTAAGAATAGGTCGCTTAAAGATTATCGATGCAACTAAGTACCCCTGATTATCTAATAGAGATAATCTAATTGGCGAAAAAGTTTGCTCTTTATTATCGAGGCTTAGGAAGTCTAGACTATTTTCTAGAAAGATAAAATAGTTTAGGTACGCATCTGTCATCTTAAAAGTTATTGTAAACTCTCTAGTAAAATTATCGATTACAGGTATAGAGTTCTTGAACTCTTGCTTCTTTCCAAGTAGTCGAGTCTGCTGAACTTGATTCATCTGCCAGCCTGGAAAATCTATCGTCTGGATAGTCGCTGACATAAAATCGCCAATCGTATCGTACGGCAAGATTAGACTCTGATAGTATTTCTTATACTTTTCCTGTACTCGAGCATTAAAGTAATCTGGTGGAAACGATAGGATAAATCCATTCTGCCGTACGTTTAATAACATGTTATTTACCTACTTTTTTTACATTTGCCCAAGACTCTGTTCCTTCTTCCAATATGACGTATTGTTTAAAACTTAAAATGCTCATTTTTATTCTAGTTTTTTATTATTTTTAGGGTAAGATCACCGGTCCCTTTGATAAGTCTATGCCAGACTCCAGAAGGTATACTCACTTCTGAGTTTAATCCAATTGGCAAGCAATCTTCAGTTTGTAATTTCCAATCAGTAACCTCAGTAGAAATGATGTGTCTATCTTCTACATCACGGTGCCACTTTAATTCAACCGGATCAGTCGTTTCACTAAATCTTCTAATTACCTGATCTCCAGAAGTAGAGTCGCTGTATATTTTGCTAGTTTGTTCCATATCTTTGCATATTAATCCAGTTCTTAAAGGCAATCGGAGTTAGGCCCTTTTGGTCGACTCCTTTATCTCTAGCCATGTGCTGAACAAAGTCAATAACATCAACTGTTGTTGCATAGTCCATAACAGGATCGCCTTTAAGAGCATCAAGAAGATCAGTAACAACTGATGTTTCGTAAAAAGTAACATTATAATCTTCATCGTCATCTAGACCACCCATTGAGCCAACACTAATCTCATCGTCATCTAAGAAGAAATAGAGTCGATCTTCATATTCATCTCGATCTTCATGAACTACAATTTCTCTATCTCTATTCGTTTTAAATTTTTGCAGATATGCGATTACTTCATTATCTGTTAGCCACTCATCATTTATTTGTAGAGTGTCTAGGATACTGTCAAATTCTTCTACCCAATCTTCTGTGCCAATATACCATGTGAAAAATTCATCAACTGTCATCTGCTTGCCTTCTGAGTTAGAGGTAGCACTCTTCTTCAAGAAATTAAAGTTTTCCCAAACCGCAAAGCTGTGTATGTACTTTTTCATTTTTTCTTTATTTTGTTAACTGCCTCATCTATTTTAGGATCAATGTTCTCGATTAAATCTTTTACTATTCTTACTGCTTCCTTAGCTGCGGCTATCCCCATTTTTTTATCTTCATAGTTAAAGATAACATTATACTCGCCCTTCTTCTTAGTTTGGCGAGTTCGGCCAAATCCAGTGTCGTGTCCAGCAAGAGTCTGTAATTCAAGAGCAATATGCTCAGCAATATGACCTAGCCAGGTACCGCGCTTAACTCTAAAGAAGAAGCCATTCTTTCTACCTTCAGAACATCTATGTTCTTTCATAGATGGAAGATACTTTTTTATATTTTGGTAGAAATTAGGAATCTTGCTAGATGGAAACTTTTCCCACTCACCTAGATCAAGGATCATGTGTACTAGTTTATCTTTACTATCACTCCATTTATTCTTACCTTCAATCGTACTAATCTTCACTATCTTTAAGTCAGATACTTCGGGTAGCTTAATTGATTTGCTTTCAAATATTCGATATGTTAGTATATGTTTCATTACCAAAAACCGGGATAAGTTTTACCGCCCCAAAGATGGGCATATCTATTGATTCTACATGCCCAATAACCAGCAGTTAATCTATCTTTTTTCTCTGCACATCTGTGTCGAGCTGCAAATGATTTTCTAGCTTTTGGATTTGAAACCTTTGCAGTAAGTCCACCATGTACATCACCAAAAGAGATTAATTTTACTCGCCCAGTCTTGGGATTCATTACATACACATGGTACTTTTTAGCACCGCCTCGCATGGGTTTTCCAAGAGTAACCTCCCTTCCGCGGTAATCTGCCTCGTCCAATACTTCAAGAGGAAGATCTAGAGGAACGGCAGTTCCGCCATACTCTCCAACCTTACCTAGATCAGTATTCAAGAATAGCGCATGGTCTATCTCACCAAGCTTGATCTTATTTGATTCAAATAGTGTTCTTGCCTCAGTTAAGATACGCATGTGCGCAAAACTTCCAGGTCGATATACTGACTCTGCAATCGAAAGATTTCTTTCAACATGATACTTTAGTTCATCTGAAATCTGAATATTCTCTCCAATAAATTGGGTAAAACTTTTTATTCTTGTCTCCATACTTTATTTATTCGCTTGGTGGAAAATCAGGATCAATCCAAACATCATTGAGTGGTGCACCAGAGTCCGCTTGTGATTGGCGTAGGTTAATTTGATGAATAGTATTTCCTTTGTAGAAGGTAGAGTGATCATCGAAACTAGGAAAATATGTCTCAATATCTAGGCTGAGACTAATAGTAACTTTATTGTCATCAGTATAGCTAAATGAGTATAGCTTTTGAAATTCTGCAGTGTCTGGAAAGGTGACCTGTGCTGGTATTCTGGTTCCTCTAAATTGAAAATATCTCACCTGATTCTTATAGTAAAAATCAAATATCTTTTCAAGTATCTTAAATGTCTTATTGATATTGTCACTCTCGATCTTTACTGAGTATTTTAGTGCCATTGGTAGGACAAATAGTCGCGATGAAAATGCCTTTAACTGTCTTTGATCATTCTCATCCCTAACCTCTTGATTAAAGGTACCTCGGATAAACTTATTCGTAATATCAGTAGACTTTATCTGGAAACCAGTGAGAGTAACTACTCCACGAGGCATCTGATCATAATTTCCTTCAGCATGATTTGGATACTTACAATCAGTAGGTAATTCCATGAAAAAGTCTTTCATAAATCCTTCGTCCCCTCCAAAATTATAGAAGAATGGAATTTCATGTTTAGTAACCACATCTCCACGCTTAAGATCTATAATTACTTCACGATTAAGTAGATCAAGTAGAGAAAGAGTTGCATTTCTTAGAAAGATATCTTGAGTATTTTCATTTCTGATATTTTCATTATTTGTGCTCTTCATGGGTATTATCTGTTTTTTGCAATATATGGAAGGTTTACTTGTGGTCTGCAGTTATCGATTAGGAGTAACATCGATTCGTCCTTTATAAATTGTTGACTTAGGATAAAATCGTGTTGCTCCTCCTTTATCATCGTATTGAATAGTCTTAGGTTGGTTATCAATAGGTTAGAGGTTGGTAGAGTGTAGTATTGATCGATCTCAAAATCAACTGGTGTTATTGAGCCAATACTTGATAGTACTGATCTAAACATATTGTGATTTATCATGTCACTAGGATCCTCCTGTATTGAGTACACATATGCTCCACACTGACTGAATTCATTAGATATTGAAATCACTAGAGCATGCCATACTGCACTTGTAAAATTAACGATAGTATAGGTCTTTACTTGTGAATTTAGCTTAACTGTGATGGTTAGGTCTCCCTCCGGCTGAGCATTAAAATATCTTACGAACTGTGCTGAGATATCGAGTCCAGCTTGGGATTCATTATCGTATCCATTTATAAAATTTACAATGGTGCTTGTCGAAGGAACATTAAATAGGCACGTAAAAGTAAGATTTTTAGTGTCTACTCGATTGAATCGAGGTTGAGCTGAATAGACTACTGCTGACTCTCTAACTTTAAATTTAGCAAAAGTATCTAGGCCAACGGTATCAGTTAAGATATTTCTCTGTGTCTTAAAGGTAAGGTCTCGATATGCCTCAACCCTAAGGTATCTCCCAGAGGAGGATTGGCCAATATTATTGGGAATAGTATCGAATGGTCCACGAACTCTACAGAATAGTGTGCTTGTTCCTTGATAGTTTTTATCATTTGTGATAAGAGCATTGCTTTTCCATGCGGTGTAGATCTCACTTCCTTGATAGGCAAGTAGAACATCATTCTCCTGGATAATCTTAGAGTCAAGGTTAGGTAGAGTCACAACATTCATGCTTGTTGAAAGTGGCGGTGTATCAGTAGTAGTCTTAAATGATAGATCAGAGAGAGGAATCGTACCTAAGTCATAATAATTCTCAATTAAGCTTGCAAAATTGTAAGTATACTTAAGAGGTCTAGTTGTAACTTCCGGATGAATTGCTCTTCGGGAAGAGTCAAATGTTGTTGAAATTGTGGCGTACTGTTTTGGCATAGTCGAGTCTGCAATATCTGCCTCAACTTCATCTTTAAATAGTTGCTCTGCACTTAGGATAACATTATCTAGAAAGTGTCGAGTTTCGTCCTGTAGAAGCATATCGATATTCGGATTGTACTTCTTAAGTTGAATCTTCCAAAAGGTTGGAGCCATCATCAATCCTCTGTGTAGATAAGATCCCTGGATCTCAAACATCCTGTTAATTAGCGGAAAGTAGAGAAAATCTCTCTTTCTAGGTTCAGAGTTAACTCCAAAAATAGATTGAAAATACTTATGGTCAAGATGAATCTCAAAGGGTAATACAAAATCCATTCCAAAATCAGTGTACTTTGGAGCATTGCTTGGAAATGCATTTTTAGGTACCATCACCTTGATACACTGTCGATCCACATTCTTGTAGAGTGTCCACTCTTTGAAAACGTAATCTCCACTGTCTGCCTCAGGTAAGGTTCTAAAGTAGACTACCTGGTGGCCATATAACTGGTTTGTGAAATAGGACATCTCCTGGTACATGCCAACTGCACTGCCAACTTCATATGGTCTAAAACTAGGATCACGATTAGAGATGATTGAGGTACACTTTTCGTCTGAGCAGATAACTACTGGAGAATAAGTATTTTGAGTAGTACCTGCCTGTAAAAATCTTAGCTTGATCTCGTTGATCTGAATGATCGTCCCTAGTTCACTATTAGTTCCATTATCATATTCATATTTAACTTCAAAGTAGAAGGGGTCTGCCTTATCCAGAAAGATCGTGGCAGCATCTCCAAGATTAGTTGGAGAAACTTCGTACCACAGCGACCAGTCTAGTCGATTTCTAGAGTATCTAAAATATCTCTTAAGATTGGAGAGATCTAGTGCATCTGGTGAGGTAAGCATAATATCCTCCACAAAATCTGTGAATTCGATAATTCCTGAAACGGGTTCAGCTGTCGAAAATATTCGAAAGTTCTTACTAAAGGTTAATGAATTCTTTTGCGGATCGATTAAGAGCTTTACAGTAGTTTTTGCCATTATACTAGAAAGTATTCGTTTATTTTATTTATTTAGAAACAGAAGGCTAAACTGATAACAACTATTTTAGTAAAATAAATAATAAAAAAGAAAGATATTTTGAAGAGTAAATTTATATTAGATCCGCTGTGGATCACCAAGGCAAACTATTTAGACGCTGAGTATTTCAATTATATCCTCTTAGATGCAAGCTTGAAGTACAAGAAGGAGATTGAGCAGGACAATATTGATAGATTCTATGAGGTGCTGTTTCATCTACTCAACCTAAATAACCTGGCAGTTAAAGGAAACATGTTTACTGCTAAATTTAAAGAGATCTGGAAAGATACACATATTACCCAGATTAGAGAAGACCTAAAGAATCTATATAGTATCTCAGAAAACACTGCGGGTATCTTTAAGAATGCGAATTTTGTCTTCTTAAGTATCTTACTAGAATACATGGAAATTCATCTAGATATCCTGGATAAGGTAAAATTATTCTATATTAATCCAGTAATCCACAAGGAGAAGGAGATCTTTATACTAACGAATAATATCGGCTCCACTGAATACACAATTTGGAAATTGGCTGAGGATCCGAAGAAAGATTTTGGTTACTCGTTTGCTAAGATTCAGAAGGTGACTCTTCCGGAGATAAAGGAGAACATGTTCAAGGCAGAGCTCGATAAACTAGATGACCCTAAATTGAAGGCAATTTCAGGTAAAGTAAATCTCTGCTTTGCAGTTATCCAAGAGAAGGAGGACGAACGTAAAGTCGCCAAGGCTGTGAAGGACGTGATTCTCCTAAACAAGGGGATCGCTAAGAATATTAAGTTTGAACCAGTAATCATAGGTGAACTCTACAATCACCTATGGATGGAAAAACTTATGCCTTTTACGCTAGACCAGTGGGTATCAGCTGACTAACTTATCTATACGATTGGATAATTTGTTCAATTATTAGTATTATCATCTAATATTATAGATATTGTAGTATTATCCACCAACTCCAGTATAGATGATATAGTTCATTGCTATATACGGCTGCATAACACTGAATGGAGTCGGTGTAGCTAGCATTCCTTGAGTAGCACCGTTACCGACTGTTCCAGTAAATCCACTATTTGGGTGAACGTGAGCACCAGTATAATTTGCTCCAGCAGTAGTTGTGAGAGTGGTATTTCCAAAATCAGTAGACGCGTTTCCGGTATTATGTCCACTCCCTCCAATGTAAGCAGCAGTTACTTGATGGAAGTGGGGTCCGCTGGAAGCAATGTTGATTGTTGCACCATCTCCAATTGCATTATGCGTGTGCCGAGGTAGGTTACCAATAGCAAGTGAAGTTCCAGTTGCACCTCCAGTAAATCCGACTGGACTAACTCGAGGATCTCCTGACTTGAATCCGACCGGTACTCTAACTCGTAGATCCGGTACTCTAAACTGACCACCAGATTCGCCGTATAGTGTACCATTATCAAGAGCAGCGTATAAATCAGAATAAAGAGTTTTACTTTTTAAAGTACCATCACAAATAAACCATCCAGCTGGAGCAGCTGTTCCAGCAAAGGGTACAACTACTCCGACTGGAACTAGTCCAGGAACATCAATTCCTCCACCGAATGAGATAGAACCGTCTACTTTTAAGTTACCTCCAATATTAGTATCACTACGAACATTTAGAGAACCTCCAATATTTGCGTCTCGGGTTACATCAAGTTGATCTGCTCGAAGAGATTCAATATGCGCTCCTCCAGAGTAGATTCCATCAAAATCTACTGCAACTAGAGTAGTCGCATTTGTTGTTGTACTTGTATCTTCAACTGTTGCAACATACATGTGTTTACCGATAATTGTAAATCTACCTGCAATACTAGTTAATACAAGATCTTTACGATAAACTTGAGTGACAGAGGTAGGTGAAGAGGTTGCAGTATTATCGAATCCTCCAGAAATATCTAGTTTAAATACGTATGAATTAAACCTAGAGTTACCAGTAGTTGCGAGTACATATAAACTATTTCCAAACTGCTTAATATCTAGAATCTCAGGGTTATTCTCTCCACCTGGAAAAACTAGAGTAATCGTTTGTAATACAGCGTATGTATGCATACACTGACCGAATCTATCTAGTCCAATGCTTGGCCTAGCTAGATTAAGTATTTGTACAGTATCACCATATCCTGCATAAATATATTTTTCATTTGCAGTAATTGCGCCACGTTTAGATAGTGCAGCGTATGTTCCAGGCGCTGTAACATTTCCATTATCTAGTGAACTCGCGCCTTGACCTAACCATTCAAGTGATGTCGGCTGATCTACCCTAAAAGTACTGACTCTAACTTCCCAATCACAATTATTATCTAGTGTTTGTCTCCAACTTAAACATACAGCAATATCATTAATAATCTCCATATCGAGCATAGCACTCTTATCATATGGTGTGGTCAAATACTCATTTGCTGTACTCTCAATGTAAGGTGCAGTTGGGTCGCTAATATCAATTGATGCAATTCCTCCATCATAAATTCCAGGAAAACCTAAGTACGTTCTAAGCGCATTAATATATAGAGCATTCCGTGCAACAATTGCATAGTTCCCTTTTATTTTAATACGATATGAACTATCTAATTCTCCAGGTTCAGTTGTTCCAAGAGTGGATCCGGCCATTTCACCTTCACCAAGCCTAGAAACTTTTTCTAGACCAGTATAATTAAAAGAATTTAATTTAAGTACTTGAAAATAGGTTTTCTCATGACTTGCGTCAGAGTTTATGATATCGCCATTTAATCCATTTACTACATACGCATATTCACCAGCAATGGCAATATCTGATGCACCGGGACCAAATGGTTGTGTTGCGCCATTATATGTATTTTGACAAGGAGCAGATGTTCCACCAGCAGTGCGACCATCAAATCTAGAATAGGCTAATTGAAATTCAGAAATAGGATTATTTGGATTTTCAATAGTAAATTTATTAAAGTATCCATACACTGCTCCGAAAATATTGACGGGATAAGGTACACCTGAAACCGTATATATTGTATTGCCGTGCGATGCAATTCCAATATGTCCTCGGTGTGCAAGAGGTGCTCCATAATCAGAAATCTCTTCATTAACTTTTCTAGGTTGAGTTGTTGCTAACTGGATAATATTTCCACCATCTTGATAAACTGGCCTATCTGCTAAGATTGCAGCAACTCCTGCACCAGCATCTAATAATAAGTAGGATTCTGTACCAGCATTAGTAACATACCCTGTCTCTAATGGAAAATCTCCAAGGTTTATTTCAAAATCATTAGCTAGTCCAATATTTGCATTTAAGAAGGATTCACGAATATTTCTAAATAGTAGACCATCTGATTTTACAGTATTAACTGTTCCAACAAGTTCGTCTAGTGCGTACTGTGATCCAATAAACACTTCGACTCCTTCTTTTAGAAGGCTGCCATCGTACTTTGAAGAGATAAACTGGAACGCTGAGTTTACCGAACGCACGCTAGATGCTTCGCCAGATGGAACATCTAGCGAAAACTGAGCTATATTATAGTGATTAGCCGCTACCTGCAAACTTGGAGTAATTCTAGAGAATTTCATCTTAAAATTCTCATTAATTTGGGTTAACTTAGGGTCTGTTCCATCTGAGTATAGTGAACCTAGTTCAATTGCATATCTACCAAATGTGTCTAGTGCACCACTTATACCAGTATGATTCATGTAAATGGATAACAATGAAGTATATAGGTCTTTCGTACCAATATTTGTACCAAGAGAGTTTGGATATATTGGACCATAATCAAATCCATTTACAGCAGCAGCTAATGTATCTTCATCAAAGTTGCATAAGAATAGTATATCATTTGTTGAATCACTTTTACGAGTAACATCAAATAACGCATCATCTCTACGATTAAATACGATGAATCTGTCATCATTTGGAGATCCAATTCCAAGTCCTCTATTAAATGGGGAAGGTGAAGCAGATAAGTAATTATCAATAATTGAGGTTAAGTTAAATAAGAAGTCCCAGCCAGTTCCATTATACTGCCATACTGCAAACGACTGAGAATCAAGATAAAAATCGCCAGGTAGAAGATCAGGAAATGTGCTTGGAGCTCCAGGGTCTCCGATATCTACAAACCATGCATTTCCACGGATTCCTTCTGGACCAATAATTCCAACTGGGCCGGCCGCACCTTCGATTCCAGAAAATCCACGTTTTCCTTGGTCTCCAATACCTAGGTCAAGTAACTTATTAAAGTTAAAATTTATCTTATCGACAGTTATTGCCTGGTCGTCAGCAGAAAACAGTTCCTTCAGGTTTATTCTAATTGGCATAGTTAGATAAATTTAATTTTTATCTTTGGGCTGATGTTTGTACCAGCATCAAGAGATTTTTGAATGCTGAAATTTAAGATCAGTCTATCAGACTTATTTATTTGAACACTTTTTAAAATTGAGTATCCTAGTGTAAAGCGATCTTTATCATTTAGGAATACAAATTCAATCTTATTACTATTTTTTACTTTTGTACTCGAAGAAAGAGTAGCGTTTCGCTTACTGTAAAATTCAGTAGACTCAACTTCGTATAACTTAAGTATATTTAGTATTATATACTCTCGAACGTAATTTTCGATACTTTCAAAATTTCCAATAAATTCACTAGAATTTACAAGATATTCTTCAAACTTTTGTTTAATTCCATCGGATATTAAGTATGAGGTTATCACATTACTTAGATTAATATATCCATCTAGTGTATTTGCACCCTCTTTTGCAACCATCTCAATTTGAGTAAGGTCAACCTCACTTAATTGTTGGTTTTCTGAAAGAAGAACAAGATTAAACTGATCAAGTTCAATTTCTGCAGGTAAGATTACTATTTTTCCTAGGAAACTCTCATCCTCTTCAACTCTAATTGATCCAGCAACAGGAAGAGATACTGACTTTGAAGAATATTTTCGATGGAACCCCCAATCCCAATTGCTTGAGAGTAGAAAGTAGTCCAGCTGGCCAATTGCTACTTCATCAATCTTTGGATAGACTGGTAGATATGCAGCATCTGACTCTAATTCTAAAATCTTAGTATCGGCTACTTTGATATGATTAAAGTTATTGAGTGTAAGTAGATTTGCAATATACGTATTTAGTTTAATATTTCCCAACTTAAGATCACCGATCTTATTTTTATTGAATACAAAATTTGATCTACAATAGAGAAGATCTCTGGTAATCGGTTCGTACTCTCCTTTGTATCTATTTAGAGCTATGTCATTTGCTAGATTAGCTTTTTCATAAGTATACGAAATAATTTGATCAAAAGAGTATTGAGTAGGTCGATCATCATCAATATTTGTAATTAATTGATTTTTCTTATCTACTTGCGACTGGTCTGGAATCTCTAAATATAATTTAGGATCAGTATTTAACACGGGTAACCCTAACTGATCTAATGAGTATGATTCATATTCAATTACTGGATTTAGCTCGTTTACGTATTTTTTAAATTTAGCAAATGATATTTTTTCTATTAGTTTTTCAAAGTATTGTTCACCTCCAGTGATCACAGAAAAATTTCTTCCAGTATTACCTAATGGAAATGGAATAGTATTATATACAGAAGTGTATGGATATGTTGCAATCGGTTGAACTGCATAGAGAGATACACCTGGAGTATACGATAAGAAATCATCAGTTGATCCAATAATCGGATTAGAATTATTTGTCTGACCGGCTCCATCTATTGTATCAATTATAAAGATTTGATTAATTACATTAACAATACCAGTAATGAACTTTCCTTCATTTGGTAGAATTACTTCATCAGATAGGAGAGATGGATAATTTGATATATTTGGATTTATTGATTTTCCAATTGTTGAATTTATTGTATTTACACCAGTTACACTAAATATATCTAGATTTGAAGATAGCTTAACATTTGAAAAATTATTAAGAATATTATTAAACTTCTTATGCTTTAACGAATAGAGAGTAGTGTGCGTGATATTTGAAACATCAGTAACCTGATCAAATTTGATACGATAGTCACCATTCACTGTTTGGAATGGAAGAGATGCTCCAAAATATCCTGGATCAGCGAAATATATTTCATTTCCACTTGTTCCTAAAGGGTCATTTCCGATAGAGGTAAACATCGCACTAAATGGATAAGTATTCCAATAAGTATCGATTTGATCAAGAGAGCCTAGCGCAATTTCAATAACAATAGTTATGAATTTGTAGTCAGTGTGCTCAATTACTCGATACTTTATAGGAGGTTGAGTTATATCTGTAAATACTTCTTTTACTGGTTTTAGAATACAACTAAATTTATAATTTTCAAATCTTGAAGTATCTTTCTTAGCTACAGGCTTGCCGTCTTCTCCTAGAACACCAGAATTAGTTACGTCCTTGAGTAGAAGTTTAAATCCTTTAAAGAAGGTCTCATACTGTCCAGCAATATTTTTAAATACTGACGAATATCTAAACTGGGTTGGCGCAACATCAATTTGTTCACCATGCACATTTATTCCAAATGCTGGAGTGTATGTAAAGTACTCTATAAAATATTCTGGCTCACTAAGTAGTCTAGTAATATCTAGAGGAATATCAAAATAGTAATTATTTAACTTCGATGTATCAATATCATTTAGATAGTTGAACTTGCTCTCAATATAGTACCACTCATGTGTAAAATTGTTAGGATTTTGAGAACGGTCAGTATGGTCTGGTGAAAAGTTATTTCTTCCAAATACGAGTTCAGTATTTAATCTGTAAGGATTATCTCTTGAATCAAAACCATTCTTAATTCTCCACTTTGTGATATACGGAATAATCTTTGAGCGTAGCGCAAAATCTGAACTTTCGTTTTCTTTATAGAAATCATATTCAGTATTTGTTAGACCATTTAGATATTTTTCTCTTAAATTAAATGAATCAGTATCCTCTTGTGGAATAACTTTTGCAGGATCCTTAAGTATTGAAAAACCTGTAAAGTCTTTAAGCTCCTTATTCTCATCATTGATTGGATATGTTAGTTTAGATCCACTCGATCCATCTGAATAGTAAGAAACTAGCGGATTTCCAGAAACAATAGAATATTTAGTAAGTTGGCTTACAGTAAACTGGGTGCCATCTACTAGAGGAACTAAATCTCCATCAATTAAGATAGACCCGCCAGTAACTCTATAATCTACACCAGACTCAAGAAGATCAACTTCACTTGGAATATAATAATTCTGGTAAAGATCAATTACTGGAAAATTTAAGTAATCACTCGAGTAAAAATCAAAATCAATATCTTTTATTGGAAAGAGTGAAAGTATTCCAAATTCTGGTCTAAATTTTCTTCGAATTAGAAACTGTGTATACGAAATAGAAGGAGTCTCTTCCTCTTCTAAAACAAGAACAATCTTTTCAGTAAATTGCTGAATTGCTTTATCTTGAGTAGACTTTAGAATTTGATTTTCTTCTGTAACTAGATCAATATATTTTGAAACTTTCTTAATTTTTGACCAACCTGTAGTTGTCTTAATTAATAGATTATCGAATTGTTGTGTAATCTTATCTAGGTGATCCTTGTCAAGTACTAGACGATTGCCTGTAGGTTTAGAGCCACCTGCAAATGTGAATATATTTCCAATAAGATCAGTTCCACTGGAGTCATCTAGTGAAACCGCAGAGTACACATTTAGAGGAGAGTTAAATGATATCTTGTGTAAGTTATCAAAATCTCCAGCGGAATTACACTTAATAAACACATGGTCCTGATATGCATACGCTGTAAATGTTCTATTTCTGAAATTATTAATACAGTTTGCGATCGCACCGCTAATTTCAGATTTTAAACCTGTCCCATTTGCATAAAATACGTCATATCCTACGATATTATCAAGGTCATTAAATACGTAGTAGTCACCAGGTTTTGGAATTAATGAATAGTTGACAGTTGTTGTAATAAGATCATATTTTCCATTTGCATCTGATCGAGTACCGTCTGGATAGTATATTTTAAATGAGTCAGCTTGCGCAAGTTCAGAGTTTATCTTTATTGCAAAATGAGTAAATCCACTAGAGTTACTTACAAACCCAGTATCCTGTAAGAAGATATCATTGCTTGGACCAAATAGAGTTGCAAGGTCGATTCTAGTATCGCTTAGTGTCAGTTTACCAACACCAATATCTTTCGCAGAGAACCCAGAAGCTAGTGACAAGGTTGGTGTAGTCAAGAGAGTATACGAAAAACTCGTATCTGAAATCTTAGTGATTATAAAGCTACCTGAGTATTCAACGTCACTTGAGTTAACAATTATTAGATCGTCTGTTTTAAAATTATGAGACTGTCCAGTAGTACTCGTGGCAGTAACAGTTGTTCCAGAAGAAACCATATCTATGCTTACCTCTGGTGAAAGATTGATTGAGTATGGATTATCTAGTTTAGGTAAGTGTAATTTACCATCTCTATCAGTTAAGTAGTTAAAATATAGAGATTCAGAATCTGTAAAGATATCTGAAAATTCTGTCATATTAAATGCAAGATTCTTGTAAGGGATAACTACACCTGTTAAGTTTTCCTGGTTCAGGGTAGTCTCGTCGGATTCATAATATTCACGACGTAATCTTGGAGTATTTGGCCAATTTCCTCTCTCAGAATATGCACGGTTAAGATCAATATCTAGTTCAGAAAGTTCTATTGCATTTACATAAATTCCTAGGTACCTGTTTATCTCATAGTTTTCAGAAGAGTCATCGTTAAAGATAAACTCAAGATTCAAAATATTTGGAAAAATTACTCCATTTCTCTCGTACCCCTTAGTGATAGTCTCTTCAAATGCCTTTAGTGGAGTAGATTCAGAATATTGTGAGTATAATAATTCTCCTCTGTTTCCAAGGGTACCTGCATTAATTACAATTCCATTCCAGGTAGTGTATTCAGACTCTTCAAATGACACGGTTAGAGGGCTTACTGGAAAATTTGAGGCGTTTATATAATTACGAATAAATTTTCCAGGAACAGAATCTTCACCTAGATCAAATGTTTTTATGATTGAAGCATTCTTAAATAGATCAAGTAAATATTGTACTCTAGATTCACTAGCTTCATAATTTTGTTTAGATATATCTGATGTATAATTCAGAGGATCCTTTATCTTAAGAACAACAAAATATCTTGGCAATTGCTTCTTTAAATATATTGGAGCAAAATATGAAAGTCGTTCTTCATACTTATTTGAAGGAAAATATTTGATTCCACTAAAATAGTTTGAAAAATCAAACTGATCCTTAAGGTCCTTAGAAGTTTTACTAGTATCCACCTTTTCTGAAAGTCCAAATATAATTTCATTTGGAGTCTCTCCATTTTTGAAGAAACGATAGATATTTGCAGCTAATGAATGATCTGGGTCAATTGGAAATCTTGAATAGTCATCCTTTGCTAATTCAAGATTTGCATTAATTGAGTCAAGCCACATTTTACCATCTTCATTAATTGTCAGTTTAACGTTTCCAGTTAATTTAGGGTTAGTTCGAACTAGTTGAAAACTTGAATCATCACTAAGTACTCTAGTATATATTAGATCTTTTATCATCTATTAGAATTTGGTGGGTTTGCCTTTTGCTTGAACCAATGGGGCATCTAGTGATGTTTCTTTAGTGTATTGTGCACTAACCTCAATATCGAAAGAAAAAGGAGAATCATCTTTTATGATAATATCTAGTCCCATCTTCTTTTGATACTTTATGTTATTTAGGGTAGAACCAAATCGGTATCCTCCAATATATCCCTGACGATCTGAACATCTAAATTGAAATATTATAGGAATATTTATTGCATTGTCACTACCTGTACTTATTTTTTTACTTGATCTTGATGGAAAGTTTCCTTCTACTGAAATTGCCTCATAATTTAGAGGAAACATGTATAAGTAAGATCCACATGTATACTTACCAATTAAGTATGCATCATTTGGAATAAATCCAAGTTTAATTGGATATTCACTATCATCTCGAGTTGAATCGTCAACTGGTATGACTGGTGTTACTCTGGCAGCTTGCTTGTAATATTTTACTCCAAATGCATTAGTATCTTCAGCAACAGACGTCTCAAAATGTAGAGAATGTGCAAACGGAAGGGTTGCCTGCAGAGTTGTTGATGTGGGTATTGCATCTATAAAAGTTGGTCTAAATGCATCAATTAGCGAAAATGCAGTATCAAAAGTAGCCCCATAGTCTTTTATTTTTGGATGATCTTTACTAATACAAAACTCAGTTAAGTATCCACCGCCAATTGGGGCACCTGCGGTAACCACACCACTCCAAACTTTAAGATTGGTTACTGCGCCTGGATATGGAAGCTGTGGATCAAATGGTAGGTAGTGACCCCAATTATAAGGTATATTTGGAATAGTATTATTTGCTCGATATATGTATGCTGAGTCAACTGAATAGGGTGTAGAATCACTAGTCTGTACGTAAACTTCTTCAGAGAGTCCGTAATTTTTAATTCTATTATAGATGTATTGACTCTTTACTTGACCAGATTGATTACTTGGAATCTGTTTAAAATCTCCAATAGTAGGCACTTGATTTTTATTTACACCAATTGGAACAGTATCGTATCTTCTATTTACATGGTAATCGTTGTCTGGATTAGCAACAGGATTAGAGATATCTGCAGCTTCACTAATTCCTCCAAATAGTAGAGAAATTAATTCAAGTTGAGTGGCTGAGGTATTTTGAATAGAAACAACGTACTGTTTAGTTATAATTCTACCCTCATTGTATACAGTCGTTCCTCCAGTAGTATCTTTGATAAGATCTCTATAGTATCCAGCAAATAGACTAATAGTATCACCATTTACAACATCTGTAACATTACCGTCTGGGTCAATTATGCTTACTTTGATAACCCCTTTGTCTATAGAGATTGCCTGTTGAATACTCTCTACTGTAGATTTTAAACTCTTAAGCTGTTCAAATAGATCAATTACATTTCCTTCACTAGTAAAGAAACCACTTGAAATATCTTGGGATTTATGCGCAAAGAATCGTTCACCAGTAGTAAACTGATTTGCAAGGTGAGTATCTAATCCTCTAGAGATAAGACTCTTTTCAAAGTCTAATCGAGTTTTATCAGCAAATGTTTTTTGGGAAATTACCATTGCCTCTTCCTCAGAAGATATATTTTCTGGAAAGGCAACCTGTACAGGATTTGACCACTCTGACTCTACTGGATTATCTGGCCAGCCAGCTTCAGATATTGATTTTACTTGAATTTCAATAATTTCTCCTTTACGAATAACTATTGCTAATTGATTTGTATTTACTTGATCTGAATCAGATACATTTTCATCTACCCAATTGTATAAACCAGTGGTTGTGTCTAGTTCTTTTACTCTAGGCTTAGTTAACTCTTCTGTCCATGGAGAGAAAGTAGCAGATTTCTTAGTACCATCGGTATCTAGGAAAGTCTGTTGTTGAGCACTTGGCTGAGTTCCAGTTCTACTAAGATATCTGTAACGATATTTAAACTGGACAACCTGCTGTTTTCCATAAGTTGTAACGATTGGCGCAGGTATTTGCCAAAATCCTCTAACTCGATACTTCTTCTTATTTACAAACTGTGGAGTTGTTGAGATTTGAAGAGTAAGGTTAGTTACTAGAGTAGAAAGAGTAACAGTCTTTTCATCACGATTTTTCTGAACCTCAGCCAACTGCTTCTGTAAACGTTTTGACTCCTGTGGAGTCTTAGAGACAGTTGTAATATTTGCCTTAAGTTCATCAATCTTTTTACTTAATTCCTGAAGTTCAGTTTCAGTACTTGCCTTCTCCTTAATTGTATCAGTTAGTGTCGTGATATTCTTATCATCTTGAATATGTCGATCTACTTGAACAACAGTAAAGTTGCTAGTATCAAGCGCTGGAGGAGCAGGAATTGCTGCAACAATCGCAGGTAGTTTCTTCTCCTTTGCAAGGTTTAAGAGGATAAGTCCAAAATCCGATACGAAATTTGTATAGTAATTTTCAAGAGTAGTTGTTGTACTATCTGGAAGACCTATAGTTAACTCATTAGTAAAAACAGTTAGTCCATTTGAAAAGTCATCAACTGTTAAGTTTTTAGCTTTACTAATTGGACGAATAAAGATTATTTGTCTCTCATTAAATCCAACATTTATCTTTAGTTCAGGAGATCTAAATGGACGCGGCTTAATTCTAAGACCCGCAGCACCAATCGTAAGTGGATCAATTCCAAATATTCTTTCAAGAACAACTTCAGTGTCTGTTTTATTCACTGATTTTACTAAATATTCAGAGTCGTTATTTGTGATCAAAATATCTCCCTCTGCCAATATTCTAGTATTTTTTACACCAGAGATAACATCAGTATACGATAATGTGCTTAATTTATAGCGGCGACGTATTACTGAAACAGTTTGTCCTAGGTTTAGTGTCTGTGCTCCTTCCTCTTCAAGAATACGAAGTATATCAAAAGTTCCTTTATAACGATTTATGGCAACATCAACATCTACAATATTATCGTCTTCGAAGTAGTCAATTGAATTTGCATCTAGATCTGCTTTTATCGCAGTGAGTGAAATATCATTTCGCCCTTTGTAATTTACATCATAGTATGCAGCAGCATCGTCATTATTAACAGCATTAATAATTAATCGCTTTACAACAAAGCTATCAATATCGTCAGTTAAGATATTTGCAATATCTAGATTTACGAATAGTAGAGGATTAAGAAAAGATTCAAAGAACCAGTTATTCTTTACTCCAAATTCCGTTGGTAATGAGAATGAAGTGTTTTGAATATTCTCTAACTCTTCAAGTAATTGTGAAGTTTTCTTCAATTCGAATTTTCTAACTTCACCATTGGATGACTTAATACCAATAACATCGTCATTCGTAGAGAGTAGAGTATCGAATCGAGTATTGATATCTTCAATCTTTCCTTTCAAATATCCAAATGATGGAACGTTTATGCTATATGGCGTACCGTCGCTTTTAGTTTGAGTAACATTTACATTTTCTGACTTTGATTCAAGAACGTTTTCTAAACTAAATAGAAATGAGTTCATATTATCAATGTCAAGAACAAGTCTCTTTAGAACATCTGAAAGTGTGTGTTTGGTTTCCATCTATTGGATTATCTTATTTTATCGATTCGAAAGGTTAGTAGATCACTATTTAGACAAATAACGTCAAAGATCGGTTTATTTCCAGAAGAAGTAAAATCGATATCGCTCAATAAACCTACAAGAACCCCATATGCGCCAAGATTCTTCTTATTTAGAGAGTCAGTATATACCTTTAAATTGTAGATATCTGGAACAAGCTCATCATCGAATACTAATCGAAGCACTTGTCCTTTTTTCCAAGGTATTACTGAATCGTTAATGAATACTTCAAGATCTCGGGTTAAGACTGTCTCTGCTCCTGAATTTTGATGAACGATATAGTTAGTGAAAGTAGTTAACTCAATAACATTATTTAGAAAAATATTAGTGATAGAAGTATCTGAGATATTGTATACTTGATTTGTATTAATAACTCTAATTCTATTTGGTGTGCGTCGATCAATTCCAATACCCTCACCAGGACGAACTGCATCAATATCATATGAAATAGTAACATTTGAGTCGCCATTAATTACTGAGTCAACACGTTCATTTACTCGAGTAATCAGTCTAACTACGTCGGTAGTATTATCAAAAAGTGCTTGATTTGCAAGTAGTGATGTTTCTAGATTAGTAACTCTAATATTTAATTCATTCTGGTCTTGTGTATTTATGAGCAAGTCTTTCAGTCCTTCAACATCTTGTCTAAGTTGCTCTAATTCTAAAAGCTTATTTGTGTAACGACTCTGTAGTTGTCTAAACTCAGTAAGAACATCTGTAAATAATTCTAGTGAAAAGGTTGAATAGTCATTTATTGATTTCTCAACTAGAACATTTTCAACAGATGTATCTAATTTAAGATTTGCTTTAAAAGAAAATGCATTTCCATTAATCTTATTTAGAGGATCTGGCTTAAATTTTGTGATTACTGGAATTTGAAATTCAAGACCACTTTGTTGTATCTTATCTAGGAAGAGCACACCATATAAATTCGTCTTAGAATCAATAGGTACTCCATTTGAATCTAGATTATTTGGATCATATGTATCATAATAGATAAGTACTGCATTAAATTCAAAGTCACGGTTAGCTACATAATCATTGAATTGAGCAAATACCTTTATTTCAGGATTTTCGGTAGCTAGTTTATAATTACCTAGGTCAAAATCTATGGAGATTCCATCAAGTGTGCTTCGTAAGTATTCAACACTGTATAATCCAGACTGCTTTGATATTACTTGATCTGCAGCAACATTATAATTTCCAGTACTGTTATAATTATCCGTGTAGTAAGAGTTCTTAATTGTCTGGTTAAACCAATTACCTGGAGTATATGTTCCAGAAATACTATTCTTAATTTCAGCAGTAACACTCTGATCATCAAGATCATAATAACCTTTCATAGAAAGACCAAATGGATGAGTCTCATTGTATTTTCTACCAGCAAGGTATTCAATATTTAGGGGATCTACTGCATTATTTGCAACAGTCATGTTTGGATAGTAATTAGCATCACGAACTGACTTGAATAGAACATGCGGAGTTGTTCCTACATTGGTTGGAACGTGTATGTAAACTTCAGTGTATGAGTTGTCCTTAGACTTTAGTGAATTTACAACATCAATATCTCCGATATATTTAACAACTTTCTTGTAAGTAGAAAGAGTTTCTGACTTTTCAACAAATCTGTATTCACTATGAAGTGCAGTGTCTACAGGCAGTGCATTTACATTTTTTTCAAGTGCGTTTGCATCCTTGAATCGAATTGCACCAAGTTCCTTTAACCACTTCCAAAAAACTCGTTCAGATATTGTCAGTTTTTCATCTCTTTTGTATTGTGGACGATTTAATAGTAGTGACTCAAAGTTGAGCGCATAGTTTTGAAAACTCTGTGCAAGATTAACGTTGTTGTCGGGATTAAGTCCATCAATTAGAGGAGTTTCACCTTGAGCTAAGAATTGAATTTTATTATCAGTTGCAAGAGTGTTCGGCTCGCCGATCTCAGGAATTCTAAGAAGAGCAAACTTGGAAAAACGAACAGAGTTCTCGTTATTACTCAAGGTAAGATTAATATCTTCTAGAGCACTTTGAAAGTTATAGAGAATTCCCTTTTTATCTTGTACCGGTTTTATTAACGGAGTAACTGCCATTTAGCATTTAATTTTTTATGGAGTAAAGAATTCTAGTCCAGTCATTCCAGTAACAACTAAACGATCATTAGTATTTTCATCAAGAATATACATTAAAGAAAGACTGTGACCATAACTAGTTACTTCATAATTTCCAAGACGAGAACTTCCTGGATTAATACCTAATTCATATGAAGATAAGTCGTTATGTAAATATACTGGAACTACTGGCGCAGCACTTAGATTATCTCCGCCTCTAATCATAATCGGAATTGCAGCAGCATCAATAAATGAACGAATAGTTGCACCAGCTTCTGAAATAACATCTACTAGGTAGATATTAAACACTGTGTTTTGAGCTGGAGGGTTAGTTGCATCAAAATCAATATAGAGGTAGAAGTAAACAAATGGTCCAAATGCACTAATTCCATCATAAACAGCGTCTAGTGTGGGTGCAGTTGATGCTTTTAGTTTTACAAAAATATTCTTTCTAGAAGTATTAGTTAATGTAATACGAGCAGAGGCATCAGTAGTTGTGTCTTTAACGAGATCAACGACAATTGTCTCTTTAGATTCAATGCTTGCCGCTTTTAATTCAACTGATGAATTGAATACTGCTGGCGCAGTTGAGGTAGTTGTGAAAGATGCATCAACCGTTACATCATTTACAGTTAACTCATTAACTCCAGCAATACTATCAACATTAATATTATTAACAGTTAGAACAGATTCACCAGCAAGGTTCTTTTCAAGTCTTGCAATAATTTGAGTTGGATTTCCAGTTTGGAATGTTAATCCAGTGTCCTGGATGATAAATGACTGTGCACGTACATAATTAATAGGATTATCTGTACCAATCGACAGTGCATTAATATCAATCTCAAGAATATTTAGTAGGTCTTCAAGCTTATCTTGAAGTAAAAGATCATTTGCGTTACTGATAGTTGCGATATCGGTAACGAAATTCGTTAGTAATATCTCCTGGATCGGTAATGAAACTGGTAAAAATGCCATGTTCTGTAATTATTTTAGTTTTATTTATTATGTTTATGCTCGACTCTTTAATAATTGTAGTTTTCTATTATTGAGTCGGCGCTCTGTCTCTTTAATATACTTTGTTTTATCAATAACTCGTATAAAGTTTTCAACAGTTGATACATATCGGGTTTTTCGATTATCGAATACTTCAACACTGAGTGAATAGTTTCCTTGATCTTTAAATTTCCATACAAAGAAGGGTACTGACCTCACTCGCATAATCTCTTCACCAGTTACTTGATTAGTTAATCTCCAGATAAATTCGTTCTTTCCATCTAGATTATTGATAACAAAGAACATTATTACATTTTCCGGTATAGTGAATGTCTCCTCAAATAACTTAATATCGTTTATGTTAAACGCATTTTGATCGATAGTTGTAGGTAAGTATCCGATTTGAGTATCATTTACAAATTTCCAATACTTATTATCTTGCCAAAATTCAGGGTCCTGAACTGCTCCAGAGATAACATCACTCGTTTTTGCAAGTAGAAACATTGTCTCTGAATCAAATACTGGTGAAATCGACGTAAGATATTCAATAAGCTCTACTGAAAATACTCGTTTTGGTAAAAAGAAAGTATACTCATCACCAACATAGTTTTTTCCTGGACTAGGCGAACCTTTTGGTGAAACTGCAGTTGGAGAGCTAGGACTTGAACTTGCTCCAGGTAGATAGAGCATGTGATACATCTCCTTACTTAAATATTCTGCTTGCGCATGGATCTTACCTTTAATCAACTCATAATTAAATAATTCAATAGCTGGGTGATCACTAGCGTTGAGTATATCAAGTAATTCTAGGACAGTAGTATACACTGGGACAATATATTCTGAAAAAAGAGAAATTCTAATCACTGTTCCTGGTGCAGGAATATTCATGTAGAATCCTGCTTCAAAATCATCTAGATAGATTAGATCAGTTAATCTTAACCAGAATAGCTCTCCAAGCTTAATATTTCTAAAATCATTTATTTTGATTGGAGTGTCGTCTTCACCAAGGCCCCAATATAATTTCTTAGGGTGTTGCTGTGCTGGATCTGTATACTTTACATAAGTATTTGAAATTGTATCAAAAAGTTCAGCATCATACAGATTTTGTCCCATTCCATAACGATTCTTGAAGAAAGAAATCCATTCTATTAGATTCTTATAGATATCGATCTTTACAGTTGCCTCTTCGTTGTCTAACACATTTACTTTTGGATAGTATAGTGGAGATGCACCAAAGTCCATAAGTTGAATATTGCTTAGATTTGAGATAGTATAGTCAAATTTATCTTCAATTCGAGTAAATGAAACTATTTCTGGTTTCATATCGTCTTGAACAGTTATAAATCGACTAAATACGCTAATATTTCCATAGAAGTCAAATAGTTCAACAGTAACTCTGTACTTGCCTGTATACGGCAGTACATGTGGTAACTCAAATAGATCAATTACCTTACCTCGGTGTTCAAAGAAGTAAGGATTTGGAGAATCTTTAGTTATTTTCCAATTAACTTCATAGAAATTTCGATAATCAATATTTCCAAGTGTCCAATAGGGATCAAGACCTGCTGCAATTGCATCTAAATCATCAAGTCGAACTCCATTTAGATCGCCAACTGTAAATTTACCAGTATCTAGTGTAAAGATAACTGGAGCTCCAATAATTCGTTGTGGATCATCACCAGTTTCCCAGTTTAGTTTTTTACCTACATCTGGAAATCTCTGATTTTTAATTTGATCGTAGAACTCCTTGATATTTCCAGAAAGTGTGATTATTTCAGATCTAGTGTACTTTTGGTTTACTTCGAACGGGTTTTTACCGTCTTGGTTAATCCTGTTGATTCCAAAATCGATTCCGTTTGTACTTGCCTGTCGATATAGTGGATCAAGGGCACGTAGAACAAGATTAACGCCTTTTTCGGGATATGAAAGAACATCTGCTCTCTCATTAAAGTCATAATCAAAGATTCTAGTGTCGTCTCCCCAATAACTAATAGTCATCTTTTGGAAATACACAAACTCACCAATAATGTCTCTAATCTTTACGTTTATTGGTAAAAACTCAGCCTTGACCTTATCATTAAGCATATTAAGCTTATAAAAGATCTCATTTACGGTAAATTCAGTGGTTTCCTCAACCAGCGGAATACCGTCATCATCAAAATTATCAGTCGCTCGGGTAAATGGGTAGACTAGTGCTAGGAATTCTGTCTTTTTGAACTGTCTTCCCTCCTTTAAGTTACGATTATTATCAACTAGGTCAAGAGTATCAATTTTTCCATCATCTAGATAGTCAGAAAGATCGACCATTAGTAATTTATTGAAATATGCAGACTTTGAGTTAACGTTTGTCCAATATTCTTTAATCTGAAGTATGTCTTTGTATCCTAGGATATTAATAAAGTTAACTAGACCCTTGTACGTTCCGATATATGGATAGATGTGCTCCTTATTAACTAATAATTCCTTTCTTATCTGATTTAATGCTTTAACATTTGGATAAGCTTCTTTAATATCATAATCCTTTAGGATATTTGCGTCCTCCTTTAGGAATTTAATACCAAAGTTAGTTGCCCAAGTCCTAAATCTTTCCTCCTCTTCGATTCCCTCACCATAAAAGTAGATCTCAGCGATCTTTGTTTTAACAGTTGGGCTAAATGACTCAACTAGGTAGATACAAAGTGTTCTTTCAAACTTTTTTTCGTCTGATGGGTTGAAAGCAATATTTACTTGAAGAGGAAGTTTAAGATCTAACTGTGCAGTATTACCAGAGGTATTGATATCTGAATATTGAACTGTTTTCTTGTCTACCTTCTTGATAAAATTTTCACGTAGCGTTATGTCACGTTCAACATCATATAGAAAGAATTCATCCTCAAATTGATTGGTTTTCCATGAAAATTCTATTCCTTGACCAGGGTCTAGGGTTGGAAACTTATACTGCGTACCTACTTCCTCAAGAATAAAGAGATTTTCATTATCGAATAGAAAAATAGAAATCCCTTCAAAGAAAATTTTCCCTTCCCAGATATTAGTAGTTGTATTAAAATCAAGATTTAGATTTCTACCAACTCGATCAAAAAAATGTAGATTATCAATAATCATTTAAGGTATCTCGTATTTATGTTATTTATTAGGAGAGTCGTTTAAATGCTATAAATAGAACTTTCTCCGCTCATGTTAAGTGAGATAAACTCAAGTTTGTCATTTTTATCTAAACCGGTCTTCTTATGGATCTTTTTCCACTCCTTAGCGTACCCGTTTTTACATAATTGTGTGAAATATGCAAATGCGTTTGGATTTTCAAATCGAGTTTCATCAAAACTCTTCCAGTATTTTAAGCAATCAAGTATTGCAGATTGAATACAGTCTTCTCTGTCACGATAATCTTCAAAATATAGACGAGCAACTGCTCGGTTTGCTAGTGATACAAAACAATCAATCGCAAATTTACTTAATTCTCCCTGGCCTTTACATTTAACAATTTCTTCAGTAAAGTCTTTATTATTAATGTAGTGCTGATCTCCGCGTTTTTTCCTTGCCATTCATAGTGGATTATTTTAGTAATTCATATAATTTAACTACGCCTAGATAAGCGTCAGTCATATCGATTATTGGTGAAAGTATCTTCTCCTTTTCGATTATCCAATTCTCAGCATGTAATAGTTTACTTAAGTCTGACTCCTTCACAGAATCAATAATTGGATCGCTCTTAAATTTAGCTAAGATATCGTGCTTATTTGCATTACCCTTACACCCAATTGCATTTTTCAGTTCGCTAGGGCTAAAGATAAAGAATCGATCTACTTGATTATTGATTAATTGAGTACAAATCTCATTCTTAAGTATTCCAGTAGCTTGGGAAATATCAACTAATGAATTTCCACTTGAGCCAAATGAAATACCTTCTAAGCAGACTATAATATTGCTGTCGTGTTTAACCTCTTCTTTAATTGCAGAAACAAGAAGATTAATTAGCTCTAAATAGTTTGTAAGTTTAATTCTTTCAGTAATGTGATACTGTGCATCTTTACTTCTCTTAGTTTGAGTTCGTAAAATTTTTAGATTTGGGTAATTTGAATTAATATAATCAAATCTCTCTTCATCTAATTTTCTAACCTTAGTATTTACAACAGCAATCCACTTAAATTCTTTAAAATCTCTACAGATGCACACTCCTGGATAAAGTATAGAGAAGTCAATACTTATTATTGTCAAGTATATTTGATTATTTTTATCCTAATACTCTTTATACTACCTATTCCTACTAAGTTCTAGATAACTATATTTATTTCTTTAAAAACCTACTATTTGTTGTTTAGTACAAAAGGGAGGTGGGTGGGAGTACTAGCTAGTACTATAATAGCTTTTCTACTTACTTTTATAATTACTATAGAGATACTTTAGTAGTACTCGCGCACACGGAAATGGATGAAAAAGTGAAATCCATAGCTAATTTATAGTCTAGTAGACTTACTTAATCTAAATGTATGCGACTAGGATACTGCTGTATTAATCTTTCTCTTAAGGAGTCTGGAATTACTACAAATCGAGGAATGGTTAAAAAGACTTGGCAAGAGAAAGGAATCAAGTATGCCGGTGAACTTGCTGAGCTCAATGTTCAGGATCTTCTCAAGATACTTGAGTGGAATGTTACACACAGTATTCAAGTATACCGTATGTCAAGCGATATTTTCCCTTGGATGAGCGAGTACTCCTTTGAAGACTTACCAAACTATCATCAGCTCTCTACTCTAATGAAATCAGTTGGTGCCTTTGTTCTAGCGAATAACCTACGTATTAGTTTTCACCCTGGGCAGTTTGATGTACTTGCATCACCAACTCCTGAAATTGTTGATAAGACAATATATGATCTAGATCAGCATGCTAGAGTCATGGATCTTATGGATTTACCTAGAGACTATCGTTCACCTATCAATATTCATGTTGGTGGATCGTATGGTGATAAGGATTCTGCTCTTGCTAGATTCTGTGAAAACTTTAAGCGTCTTTCCCCATCTACTCAGTCTCGTCTTGTTGTTGAAAATGATGATAAGGCAAGTCAGTATGGAGTTCAGGATTTATATCAAGGTATCTATATGAAAGTAGGATGCCCAATCACATTTGATCATTTTCATCACAGGTTTTGCACAAATGATCTTACTTCAGATGTGGCTGCAAGGCTTGCCGCTACTACTTGGCATGGATTTACACCCCTACAGCACTACTCAAGTTCAAAAGCCCTATACGAAGACTCTACTGTGATTAACCGATCACATGCAGATTATGTATATGAAGAAATTCCTTCGTATGGAATTGAGGCAGATGTTGAAATAGAGGCAAAAGCAAAAGACATTGCACTACTAAAATATCGCGATAATTCAACCCAATTTACCCCTAAGTTATTTCAATTTGAGTTACAATAATTATGAAAAAAGCAACAGTTTTAATTTTTTTAGTATTACTGATTAGTTCATGTACTAAAAATTATAAATGTAATCGTTTTAAAGGAACCTTTGATGTATACTACAATCCTAAGGAGCAAAGTTGTTACTATAAATTTAAAGGTTCAAATGTTCAATTAAAAAAAGAGCAGTGCGCTAGTCTCTGCTACGAAGACAACTAAAATACTAACCAAATGGGAACAAATTACTACCGAATACCTCTAGAAGAGGAGATGATTGATCGAAAATTAAAGCTTATTGAGCGTATTTGTGCATTAGATATTTCACCTTACTCTACTGAGCGTGGATTTGCAACTATTCCTAGTGGAGAATGGGATGCTATTTCTCCATGGGATGAATTTAGAAAAGATACTTCAATTCACCTAGGTAAACGTAGCAGTGGATGGAAATTCTGTTGGAACTTCAATAAAAACAAATACTATTCAACTCGAGTAGAATTACTTGAATTTATTAGGTCAGGTAGAATAGTTGATGAGTATGGAGCAGACCAAGAGATTGAGGAATTTATTAATATGGCTCTTACTTGGGGTGAACCTAACGGTTGGACTAGTCAGACTTACTATGCACAGAATCCACAAAGTCTTCCTACCTATATCAAAGATTACCATGATCTACAAATTGATGGACTTAGAGTTTCATCTAGTGACTCTTTTTGTTAAACTATTCAAAAAATATAGTACTGTATACATATGAAAGCAACTCCAAATATTATCTTAAATCAGATCAGAACACCAGATGGAACTCTACTTCGTTCGATGCACGTTCATGACTATGTAAGCTACACTGATAGGAATGGTAGAGAATACATGGTAGATGGAGGCAGCGATTATCTTCGAAGAAATGTACATAAGTCTACAGGTTTATGGTTCAAGCTAGTTTCTTTTCTCTTAGCGCTAGTTAAAATTAAACGCAAAGATCCTTTAGCCTACGAAGAGCTCTCGATTTATTCAAATGATCGATTTGAAGTAATTCGAGAGAATTTTCATCGTGGAGGTAGAGGGAAGGATGGATTACAGCCCCTAACTTGGGTACCTCTCAATAAGATGAGTGACTCTTGGCTAGATGCGTGTCTCATATATAATGAAGAGCGCGGAATGGGAAATAGTTTTTCAAGTAAAATGTACTTAAAAGAAATTAAATATCGCAAGCGCCATGGAATCTCTATTACTGACTAAACTTTCTAGAAAAGAGAAGTTAAATAACTGAGAGTTAGTCTAAAAATAATCTTCACAACAAATGAAAAGCCTAAATATTAATTTAGAGGAAAAAAGTGATATTAAGTATAAAATTTCACATTTTCCAGATGGACAACAGGATATTGCAATCCTCCCTAATTTTGCACTAGAATCAATACTTGAAAGTAATTCACCTGTATTAATCCAGTCAAGATTTAATTCATTAATGGATTTAGAGCTAATTATCTGTACAACTAAGGCTCTTAGAAGATTAGGTATTACTGAAATTCATTTACATATTCCGTATATACTTGGAGCGCGCAGTGATCGTCAGTTTATTGAAGGTGGGACATCTTACCTAGTTGATGTAATTGCACCTATCCTAAATCTACAAAATTTTACATCAGTTACCTGTCTAGATGTCCACTCAGATGTTGCTGCTGCATGTATTGATCGACTAAAGGTTGTTAGTAATTGCGAGTTCGTTCAGAGTGCACTAACTAAGATCACAACAACTCGAGACTCTTGGGTACTCGTTTCACCAGACGGTGGCTCACTCAAGAAAATTTATAAAGTCGCAGACGCTATTGGTTTTACTGGAGAAATTGTAGTATGCAGTAAGCATCGTGACTCTTCTGGTCTACTAACTAAAACTATTGTGCCTCTTACTTCACTAGAAGATCGTACCTACATTATTATCGATGATATTTGCGATGGCGGTAGGACTTTTATAAATATTGCTGAAGAGATCAAGAGATTACACGATGGACTTCCATGGAATAGTAAAATCTACTTAATCATAACTCATGGAGTGTTTAGCGCAGGTGTACTACACTTAACTCAGTATTTTGAAAAAATATTTGTTACCAATAGTATTAAAGACATGTCTGATGATAATACTATTAATTATTCAGCTGCCTCTGCACAACTTCATCAAATTAACATTTTTAACACTGCATATAAAAAATGATTGAACTACTAAAATTTGTACTTAGCGATATTGGAATATTTTTTGGATTCCTAATTATACTTGCAGCTCTTTCTAATTTCATTGCTAAAATGTACGCACTAACCCTTCGGTATTTTACAATACGTCGAAATGGATATCCTCCAGAACACTGTGATGCAGATGGTGACTTTACCTCATAATAATAAAAACATGAAAGAATACTTTGAAAAAAACCCACAAGCGATTCCATACCTAGATCGTCTTGAGACTGAATGGGAACAGTATGGAAAAATAATTATTGCCTGCGACTATGATGATACTCTTTCTCCATGGAAGTTAGAAGGATTCGATCCATCTCGAGTAATCGAGGTATTGAAAGCGGCAAAACAAACTGGCGCATATATTGTAATCTTTACAGCATGTCACGAAAATCGCTATCCTGAGATAATTGAGTACTGTAAATCACATGGTCTCGACATTGATGGAATCAATAAGAATCCACTAGATCTTCCATATGGAAATGAGAGAAAAATATATGCAAATGTATTTTTAGATGACCGTGCTGGACTAAATGAAGCTCTAACTATCTTAGAAATGGCAATGTACAGAATTCGAGGTAAGTGCGTAAGTCGTACTCTTCTTAATGTTTAACTAATATCATAAATACATGAATCCACTTTTTTTAACTGATGGTTACAAAACTGGTCACCATCAACAATACCCTGAAGGAACTATTCTAGTTTATTCAAATTTTACTCCTCGTAGTAATAAGTATGCACCTTCTGGATGCAGTGAAGTAGTTGTGTTTGGTCCTCAAATGGTGATGATGCAATTAGACGAAGCTTTTACCAGAGAATTTTTCTCAAAACCCAAAGAGTTAGTTTGTGGTGAGATGAAGCGTGAACTATCGATGTACCTAAATACAGATTATGATGTAAGTCATTTTGAAGCCTTACATGATCTTGGATATCTACCTATTCATGTTAAATCAATTAAAGAGGGTACGATCATACCGATTAAAGTTCCTGTGTTTACAATTTACAATACTCATCCTAATTTCTTTTGGGTTACCAATTATCTTGAAACAATTCTTTCAAATCTACTCTGGAAACCCATGACCTCTGCTACAATTGCTCATCAATATCGTAAGGTATTGACCAGTTGGATGGAGAAAACAGATAGTGAACGTGCTTGGTTTATTGACTGGCAAGGTCACGACTTTTCAATGCGAGGTATGGATAGTATTGATGCAGTAATTTCATCAGGCTTAGGTCATCTAACCTCTTTTTCAGGATCAGATTCTCTACCTACAATTCATGGAGCTCGTAAATACTATGGAGAAGAAGGGTTTATTGCTGGCTCAGTAAACGCAACCGAACACTCAGTAATGTGCGCTGGAAGTAAAGATGACGAAATTGGAACATTCCGTCGTTTGATTAAAACATATCCAACTGGAATCCTATCAATCGTCTCAGATACCTGGGACCTTTGGAAAGTATGTACTGAACATGTAGTTACTCTTAAAGAGGAGATCATGGCTCGTGATGGTAAACTTGTTATTCGCCCTGATTCAGGCGATCCAGTAGATATCCTTTGTGGATTTGAAAAACCTGATACTTTGTACCGAAATCCAATTGACGCCAGAAAATATCGTGCTTCTGATGCAGAAGCAAAAGGAGTTGTTGAACTTCTCTGGGATGTATTTGGTGGAACAATTAATGAGCAAGGTTACAAAGTTCTTGACTCCCATATTGGAGCAATCTATGGCGATTCAATTACAATTGACCGAGCAAACCAAATTTGTGAAAGATTAGAAGCCAAAGGCTTTGCATCAACTAATGTTGTACTTGGAGTTGGTTCATTTACATATCAGTATAATACTCGAGATACCTTTGGTTTTGCAATGAAGGCAACATATGTTGAATTGCTACAACCTGTCGAAGGTATTGAAGTAGACAAATGGCCGTTTGAAGGTCGTGAAATCTTTAAAGACCCAATCACAGACGACGGCACAAAAAAGTCAGCTACTGGATTATTATGCGTTGAAACTCTACCAGATGGTCGCATTGGACTATATGATAAAGTTAGTTGGGAAACTGAAGGAACTGGACTATTACAAACCATTTATAAAGATGGTGAGTTTAAGAACACAACAACCCTTACTGAAATTCGTAATACTCTAAAATCATAAAATGTATACTCCGAATGAATTACAAAAAACAGTTTTCTTTGATCTAGAAACTGCGTCTACTTACTCTACTCTTAATGATTTATGTGTTGCAAATCCTAAAATGGGAGAATTGTGGAAAAAGAGATGTGAATATCTTAGAGCTAGATTCGAAGAAAATAGAGAAATGTCTGATTCTGAACTATACGAAGCAAAGGCTGCTCTTACTCCAGAATTTAGTAGAATTATCTGTGCTTCCTTTGGAAGAGTAACTTTTACTGAAAATAAACTAGGTGAAAGTACCTCTAGTTTAAGTATTAAGAGTTATGCATCCAAGAATGAATCTGAAGTACTTGAAGGAATTTCTACAGTATTCACAAAATTTATAGGATATAAATTCTCTGGGCATAATATTAAGAGATTCGATGTTCCAATGATGTGTAAACGACTCTTAATGTCAGGAATGACTCTTCCTAAGGGCTTATTAATTACAAATCTTAAACCTTGGGAAATGCCATTTATTGATACTTCTGAAATTTGGAGTTTCGGTGCATGGCAAGAAGGTTTTGCTTCACTTGAATTATTAACTACTTCCCTAGGTATTGATACTCCAAAAGATGATATTCGTGGAGAAGATGTAGGTACGGTTTTTTGGCAAGATGGAGATATTGATAGAATCACAAAATATTGTGAAAAGGATGTTCTTGCATGTGTTCAAGTAATTTTAAAACTATCTAACTTACAATTAGTAGAAGAAGAGCAGTTGTAAATTACTAACTACTTGGAATCAAAACTAGATTACTTCATCGATCCTAATTTTAAATTTGATGAGGCAAGTCACACATATACTTATTTAGATCCACTAACCGGGAAGTCAGTACAGACGTTTCAATCTGTTACTAACTTCCTAGGTCAGTTTAAGGAGAAATTTGAATCTGATTTTTGGGCAAATAAGAAAGCAAAACAACTAGGTGTGACTAAACAATCTATTCTAAACGAGTGGAAAAATACATCAGATATTGCCCTAACTCTTGGAACAAATGTTCACAAGTGGATTGAAGATTTCTATAATGGTGAAAATCCTCCAGAACCAACTCATCCAGTAGAACTTGCTAGAGTTAATCAGTTTAAGTCACTCTATTCTGAAAAGCTACATAAATTTACCGCAGTTCGCCAAGAATATCGACTATTCTCAAAGAAGTGGGGATTAGCTGGAACAACTGATGCTATCTTTAAATTAGGTGAAGATTACTATGTTGGAGATTGGAAAACCAATGCAAAGTTTACAACAGATGAACACCCTAAAGGAAAATACAAAAAGCTGCTTTGGCCATTTGATGATCTTTGGGAAAATTCACTAAACTCTTATTCAATACAGCTGAGTCTATACCGATTAATTCTTCAAGAGGAGGCCGGCTTTGAAACAAAGGGTGCTTTTTTAGTTTGGATTGGCCCAGAATCAAAACCACAGATGCATAAAACAGTAGATCTTAGAGATCGATTACACGAATATCTAAAAAAAAAAATAATATAAAAATGAGCACAAATCCTAGAGAAATAATTTTTGGAACAGAGTCCCGAGCCGCATTACGAAGTGGAGTAAATAAATTAGCCGATTCAGTTAAGGTAACACTTGGACCAAAGGGTAGAAATGTTATTCTTGGAAGAAAAAATCAGTACGCTATTACTAAAGATGGAGTTAGTGTTGCTCGTGAAATTTTCTTAAGTGATCCTTTTGAAAACTTAGGTGCACAAATGGTAAAACAAGTAGCGTCTAATGTTGCACATGCTGCGGGTGATGGAACTACTACTGCAACTGTTCTTGCACAAGCTATTCTTAATCGCGGAATTAAATTAATTGAATCTGGATACGATCCAATGGGTCTAAAAAGAGGAATGGATATTGCTTCCGAACACTTAAAGCAGTACTTAATAGACTCTGCAATTAAAGTTAATGAAATTGAGCAAATTAGAAATGTTGCAACTATTTCTGCAAACGGTGATAAGAAAATTGGCGAAATAATTGCCAATGCCATGAATGAAGTAGGATTTGATGGAATCGTTACTATTGAGGATAGCAAAACTCATGAAACCTATATGGATCTTGTTGAGGGTATGCAATTCGATAGTGGATATATGTCACCATACTTCGTTAATGATATGAAAAAATTTGAGGTAAACTTTGATAATCCATATGTCCTAGTATACAATGGAAAAATCAAAGGACTTAAAGGACTTGTTAATGTACTTGAGTATACGTCAGCTAAAAAACGCCCACTTCTAATTATTGCAGATAATATCGAAGGTGATGCTCTACAGGCACTAATCTTAAATAAAGTAAACGGTGTTCTTAATGTAGCTGCCGTACGTTCTCCAGGTTATGGTGAAAGTAAAAAAGACCAACTTCGAGATATTTCAATAATCCTTAATGCTACTCTACTCTCTGAAGACGAGGGACATGATATTGCAAACCTAAATATTGACTCAATTGGAGAAATACTTGGAGAATGCGAAAAAACCACAATCACTGCAGATAAGACTACTATAATTAATGGTAAAGGCAGTGAAGAGGAGATTACTAATCGTGCAAACGAAATTAAATCACAAATTGAGTTTAGAGAAAATGAATCAGAGCGTCTTATGCTTAGAGAACGTCTTGCTAAACTTGAAGGTGGCGTTGCTATCTTAAAAATTGGAGCATACAGTGATATCGAACTTAAGGAGAAAAAAGATCGTCTTGATGATGCATTGAGTGCTACTCGTGCAGCAATTGAGGAGGGTATTTTACCAGGTGGAGGAATTGCACTACTTAATGCTGCTAATTACTTAGCATCACAAATATCTCAAAACCTAATAGAATTTGAGTCAAATGATGAAGTAGCTGGTGCTCAAATCCTAATTGGAGCGTGTACTTCACCACTTGAAGCAATCCTACTAAATGCCGGTCTTAGCTTTGAAGTAATTCAAAATGCAATTCTTTCACAAGAGAGTGCAACATATGGATACGACGCTAGAAATAACAAGTATGTTGATATGATTACATCAGGAATTATTGATCCTGCAAAAGTAACCCTATCTGCACTTGAAAATTCAGTTTCAATTTCAGGAATGCTAATCACTACTGAGTGCACACTAATGGAATCTGAACCAGATAATACTATTAAAGTAGACGCGTAATTTGGCCATTTTTATGCAGCTTTAATGTAAAGAGACAGCAATTTTGCTGTCTCTTTTTTGTTTAATATATAATGTATACAAAATACTTATCCCTAAAGTGTCATCAATATTAGATATTTTAATAAATGAAGTAGCCGGAGTATTAGGAATAAGTCCAGCTGAAGTAAAATCTAAGTTTACTAAGGAACAACTTGATGAGCTATTAAGTAACTCATTGTGCCAGCCTGGTGACGAAGTTGGTATTCCAATAACGAGTATTTCATCTATTCCATGCGATGACCTAAATCTTCCTAATCTATTACCTCCAGTAAATATTAGCGGTGATCTAGATAAGATTTTAGAAGATGCATCTTCTAACGCTAATCAAAAAGATAGTCCAGAAAAATGTATCAAAAAAGTAGATGAAGTAAATTCAATAATTGAAAAACAAATTACTGATTATACAAATTATAAAACTCTTCTAGATAAACTACTTGAATATCGTGATAATTATGCACCAGTCTCTACCTATTTTAGTGAAAGAGCTAAGGAAGCTTCTCGAATTCTTAATCTATTCGACCCAATACTTATTGAAAAGGAGAGACTTGAAACACTTAGAGTACAATTACAAAATACTTTAGATTCACAAAATACACAGCTTTCTGCTGCAACTCTTGCGGCTAACGTTTCTCAAATTGATTTAATAAATGCACAAATTACATTAACCAATACCGAGATTAGTCTAAATAATACAAATATCACAAACAATCAGTCAGTATTAACTACAACTGAATCCACCTTTCCAATATTCAGCAATACTTACTATTCAACACTTTCAGGATTTTTAGACAATCCTGACTCTGCTGGATCCTCCCTTACCAATTACTTAGGAGACTTATTTAATAATTATGTTGATTCAGATACAATATCTACAATTGCTAATCAATTTAATAATTATTCAGAAGGATTAACTGTTGGAACCTCAACTCAAACACCAAACAGTATTCAAGAAGCTATTGAAAGAGCATATTTTTCCTTTAGTCTAAGGTTTGTACAGTTAAGCCATATTAAGCTCGAAAAGGAGACTATCAATAAACAAACTGGTGCACGAAATACTGAGTCATATATTTTTCTAATTAAAGATAATCCATTACTCGAAAAGAATTCATTTTTTAAAAATACTTCAATCTTTTCACTTAGCGAATTCTTTCTTGATAATGATCAGTTACCGTCTGGTAGAATATACAATCAATATTACAACTTATTCAAAGATCCAATTAATAATTTCTTTAGTTTAGATGATCGAGGATTAACTAGTAATATTGATCTAGTTGATCCAAAAGTCAAAGGAACCTCTTCTGAAATAAAAAAGGAAAATAATACAGACTATTATATTAAGGATATCAATGTAATGCAGGACTTCTACCAAGACTTCGATAGCCGATTTGAACTTAGAAAAAATGAAGTTCACACTAGAGTTATTGCTTCTTCTCAAGAAGAGATACGCATAAATATGGAAAAACTCGCTAGACAAGAAGTCCAATTATTACTAGCGATAGGTAGAGTCAATAAGTATTTACCAGGACAGTCGTCTAATTTAACAAGTGTTATTGAATCACTAAATCAACAAAACACTGAATTTAGTCAATCCCTTACTGACCTAGATAGTGAAATTACCCGAATAAAAAAAAGAATAGAAGAGTTAAAACCTAATCCAGCTAATGTAAAAGCATTATTAAAATCATATAGTCCTGAATGCTTTGAAAAAATAGATCAACCAGTTCAAGATTGTGCAGAAACTAAACCTTTACTAGGAAGTGATCCATTATTCACTAAAACCCTTGAGTCTGGGTGCGACCCAACTTTACCTAACTATACACAAATGTGTTATTGGCTAGAGTTTGCAAAAATTGCAACAAAGGTTGGACTTCTGCCTATTCCAAATATTCCAAATGTTACTCAGTTAAGATATTGGCCAGTTGGATTAGTTATTCCATATCCTGGAGGACTTATCAAGATACCTCTACCTATCATATGGATTCCTTTAATTTCAATATCCTCTTCTGCAGGAACAATCGTAATCTTCTTAACAATAAATGGTATTTTTATATCGCCAGTAGTTTTCTTTGTTTCAAACTCAGGATTTAAACAACATATTATTACAATTAAGGGTCCTTCTGAAAAATTTGGATATGACTCAAATGATGAGTTACTCAAACCAAGTATCAATATTCCACTTAAACTACTCGCACTTAATTCAAAAGCTGAACGCCTTTCAAATGAAGCTTCTCTAGGTACTAACTATCTACTCACACAAAAACAAAAAGTTGATCTTGCAAAGCAACAGACCATTTTAAAGGCTGCTGAAGATTCTGCAAATGAGACAAATAATGAAAACCGTAAACTTAGAGTAAAGAGAGAAAAAGACAACTTTAACCAAGCTTCAACTAACTTATCAAACTTTGAAAAATTAGAAAATATACTAAATAAGACAGATTCAGCAAAGGATGTTATTTATGATGCCAAAGTTGCAATAAATAATCGAATAAATGAGCTAGGAAAACCGCCTATTGGTAAATCAAACGAACTTAAAGCTAAAATACTTGAGCGTAGAGATAACTTATTAAATCAATTAAAATCTGCACTAGTTGCAGGAGATGATTCTAAAATAAAAAAATTACGTGAAGATTTAAAGAGTGATGGTATTCCGTTAAGCGATAAGATTTCAGCAATAAAATCAGATATGCTTACCTACTTTGATAGAATAGATTTTCCTAAGGTAACTATTCCAAAGGATAGGACAACTATCGATCCTAAGGAAAATGCTATTACTGAATTTATTAGTAAAATATCTGACTTTGCAAGTACCCATAAAACACAATTCTTTTCAAAAGATAATGAGAAAGTAAAAAGCATAATGCTTGTGCAACTTGCAAAGAGCAAAAATACTATTCTTAAGGAATTTTCAAGTGATTTACCTTCTGATAATTTAATAGATCTTGACCTTAATCCACAAATGGCAAGGGACCTCCTTCTAAAAGCAAATACCACAATTATTAAAAATTTAAAGGGAGAAGGAGCCACTGGAAATATTAAAGAAATACAGAGCGATATCACAGATTTAACTGAACAGAGTAAAAATGAACCTGATAAAATAAAGAAACTAAAACTCAATAAAGATCTAGAAAAAAAGAAAATACAATTATCTGAAGTTCTTGAAAACTCTAGAGTAAAACTTTCACTTGCGTTAACTCCACAAGTAATGAATGCTCTTGGTGCTACTACAATTAGTTTTGATGCATTTGCTTCATGCTGTAAGAAGGAGCAGTTTACTCTACCTCTGGGAATTAGTCCAGCTGTGCCTATTCTTGAGTCTGTTCTTGGAATACTTAACTCATCTGTAAATTCACTTAGTTCACAAGACTTAAAGTCTCTACTTGGTGGAAAAATAAAAGTATCTGCAAATGAAGTTGCAAGTGCTTATATTGGAATAATTAAGAAGAATATACCAGATGACCTAACTATCCCTTTACCTGATCTGAATTTATTAACATTTGCTAAATCGTTTACTGGAACTCTTGCTGCACTATTTGAAATAAAAGCACCAAACCTTGCTGCACAACCTGCGCTTCCACTATCTATCAAACTTGATCTAAATTTATTAAAACAACCACTTAAGAGTCTCTTACTAAAGTTTCTTGAAAATTCCTTACCTGATCCACTTAATCTTCCAGATAAGACCGTGCCTCCTTTGCCAAAACCTACCTCAACTACTTCTGCTACCTCGACTAGTACAAATGCTCAAAGTATAAACAACTCAGCAACGCTTGATTCATCAATTAAGATTGTTACTTGTGAACCTGATACTTCACAAAAATCCATCCTTTCAAATGGTGAATACACACCAAAAGATTCAACAGTATCTAAACCTTCTCCTGAGTCCTCTGCATATAGCTCAGGAAACGTTATCGTAAATTCAAATAAAGATATTCTTCCAGCCTTTCAAGACCTGTCAAGTGACTTTCTGAACCTTAATCCAGGAGATTTATTAGTTGTGCTTAAAAATTTTATAGATCTTAAATTTGATGCTGTTGAAAACCTAATCGATCCTTTCTATACATTATTAAAAACAGTTAAGGGCTTAAAGGGAATAAACTTAAATCTATTAGAATCTATCCAATACAAACTACCTCCATATGGACCAGCCGCAGAAGTTGCATTCCTAGCAATCACTACTGCTAAAAAACTTGCGCCTGCCTCTGCTAATTTTAAGATCATAGACATTGATAAAGTTAAAGAAAAATCTGCGCTTCTTGAAACTGTGCTTTCACCTATTGTAAATTCACCACTACCTGCACTACTTGTTGCAGGAGCAGGCGCACTTGACTCTATCTTACCTAAAATAAAGATGCCAGAGGTAGACACACAGAGTGGCGCATTTTCAACAAAAGATATAAAAGTTGCAACTTTTGCGCTTAGACAAATTCATCCACTATTAAGTCAAGATGATATTCCCTCTTGGGAAAGACTTAGTGGTAAAAATTTATTATTTTTATTGTTCCTAGATGAGTTTATTTCAACTGGAGCAGATCAAGTTGGATTTTTTAGAGCATTTATATAAATGATTAAAACTTCTTAATATTACGTTGTATAATTCTATCAAGTAAACACATATAAATGAATCAATCCACTTTTAACTGGGATGTTTTTCAGGATACTGGAAAATTTAATACTTCTGTAAAACTAACAGAAAGCGATAAGAAGCATAACTTTAAGATATATTGTATGGAGCCATACGCTCAAGAAGTATACAATAAGTTAGTTGCATTTGAAACAAATACTAAATCAACTGCTCACAAGAAAGATTTAACCGCTGGTGAAGTTTGTAAAGTTAGAGCAAACACTATTTCATATACTGATAAGATGATCTATGCTGAGGATACTACCTCTAAGTGTAGTATTGCAATCCCGTTTAGAGAGTATTCAAAAGATCTAGATACATTATCTAATTCTAGAGATTTCCTAGTAACTGTCTATAAAGTTACTGAGCATGGCGAATATTTTGGATCTGAGAAAAAAGCACTTTCTATTTCATATAGACAAGAGCTATTTGACCACTTTAATAATAACACATGGTTTGATGTTAAGATCATGAAACTAATTAAAGGAGGATATCTTGCAATCTATAATAAGGAGATAGAATGTTTTATTCCAGGCTCACATGCAGCTGCAAATATCGTTCATAATTTTAGTGATCTTCTTGGTAAGACGCTAACCGTTATGGTAGATAATTACGATGCATCAAATGATCTATTCATACTTTCATATAAGAAATACGTTACTCAGTCAATGCCACTCATGATAAGTGAACTTTGCTTTGATAAAGAATATGAAGGTACCCTAACTGCTACTCCATACGATTTTGGTGTATTCGTTGAATTTGAAGGATACTATACAGGATTAATTCATATGTCAGAATTTGAAGATTATCCAGCGATTCGAACTAAACTTAGAACAGGTGATAAGATAAACTTCTATATTAAGGATGTTACTTCAAAGAAAGGTCAATATCGAATCGTTCTTACTCTAAATAAAGATCAAGTAAACACTGAAAAAATTCAGTGGCAAACTCTAAGAAATAGAACAGAAAATCAAAGTTTTAAATACACAGTCGATAAGAGCAATAGTTCTATTTCAATCGATGTAGATGGTGAACATTTTGAAGTTTCACTAAAGCGCTCAGATCTCGATAAGAATCTAGCAAAATACCCATTAGTTAAAGTATTTAAGGTTGACCCAATTAACAAACGTCTTAAGTTTGAATTTGTTGAGGATGAGTCCTAACAAAAGTTAACCCAGCAATCTCCTAAAAAAGCAATCTTGGATATATAATACAAGATTGCTTTTTTATACTCTAATATCCTCTTATTAATTGATAACCAATTATCTAAGTGATTAGATAATCAGCAATTCTTGTCTAAAAAAACCAGTAAAAAATGAATAATAGCTCACTTTTCGTAGAACGACTTGAATATAAACCATTTGAATATCCTATGTATTACACAGAGGGTTGGTTAAAACAAGCACAAGCGTTTTGGTTACATACTGAGATTTCTATGCAAGGAGATATAAAGGATTGGAATGAACATCTTCTTCATTC
>Ga0209668_10000043_pt1 | contig 48560 bp, 36 predicted proteins | sample FrelakmetPLP11PL_FD_187150 | JGI IMG/M metagenome (GOLD analysis project Ga0209668, IMG submission 187150) | Freshwater lake sediment microbial communities from the University of Notre Dame, USA, for methane emissions studies - PLP11 PL (SPAdes)... | ecosystem: Environmental > Aquatic >...
CAACAACCTGTTCGGCCAGATGCGAGACAACGTGTCCTGCCTGGTACGACCGAACTGGGCTCACGCGAAGAAGCGCGAGATGCTCGGCCAGCATGTCTGGATCTACGTCGCCTACCGCAACTACGTGCGGGAGATCACCCGAGACTGCCGGACCCATTCGAGTGCTTCGGCGCTGGGCATCATGCCCCGACCCCTGGAGCCGGAAGAGCTGCTGACCATCCGCGGCCGCATCTGTCTCGCGGCGTGACCACGGGTCTGGAGCAGTTCAACCGTCACTTGCCGATCAGGAAGTGACAGATGTCCCCATCCCGCATCACATACTCCCGACCCTCCGCGCGCAGCTTGCCCGCCGCGCGGATCGCCGCCTCGCTCTTGTGCTGCAGCAGATCAGCAACCGAATAAATCTCCGCGCGGATGAAGTGCTTCTCAAAATCCGTGTGGATCACGCCCGCCGCGACCGGCGCGGTATCGCCCTTGTGAATCGTCCAGGCGCGGATCTCGATCTTGCCCGCCGTGAAATACGTCTGCAGACCGAGCAGGTCATAGGCCTTGCGCACAAGTCGATTGAGACCCGGCTCCTTGAGCCCCATGTCGGCAAGGAACGTCGCGCGATCCTCGGGTGGCAGCCTCATGATCTCCCCCTCGATGTCGCCGCACAGCGCCACGAATTCGGCGTGATTCTTCTTGGCGTACTCGCGCACACGCGTTGGAAGCGCACCATTCCCCTCCAGATCGTCATCGCCGACGTTGGCGACAAACATCACCGGCTTGAGCGTGATCAGGAACAGCGGCTTGAGAGCTTCGTGCTCTTCCTTCTTCCAATCGACGGAGCGCAGTTGCTTGCCAGCCTCCAGGACCAGCTTGGCCTTCTCGAAGATGTCGCGCTGGAAGATCGCTTCCTTGTCCTGCGCGCGCGCCTTCTTCGAAACCCGCTCGATGTTGCGGTTGACCGTATCCAGATCCGCCAGAGCCAGCTCCAACTCGATGATCTCGACATCGCGCATCGGATCCACGGAACCAGAGACGTGGATGATATCCCCCTTCTCGAAGCAGCGCACGACGTGCAAGATCGCGTCGCAGTCCTTGATGTTGCCGAGGAATTTGTTGCCCAGACCTTCGCCCGAAGCGGCACCCTTCACCAGACCGGCGATGTCCACGATCTTGACGCTCGCAGGGATGATGCGGTCGGTCGTGATGTACTGATGGATCTGCTCCAGCCGCTCGTCCGGCACATCGACCACGCCGATATTCGGCTCGATCGTGCAGAAGGGATAATTGGCACTTTCCGCCCCGGCAGCGGTGATGGCGTTGAAGATGGTGGACTTGCCGACGTTGGGGAGTCCGACGATGCCGCAGGCGACGCTCATGTAGGGGTGGATCCTTGGAAAAGGGGCGCGGCATTCTATCCGGCTCGGCGCACCCCGCGCCACCTGAACCCTTGCCAGAACCCGGTCCGCCTGCGAGCCTCTGCAGGCCCATGTCCCTCGTATCGCTGCGCGGCATCGTCAAGAACTTCCGGGAACGCCCCATTCTCGATCGCGTGGACCTCTCGATCTCCGCCAACGAGCGCCTCGCCCTGATCGGCGGCAACGGCTCGGGCAAGTCCACGCTGCTCTCGATCCTCGCGGGACAAACCGAAGCCGACGAGGGCGAGCGTGCCGTGCAGCGCGGCCTGCGCATCGCCTGGCTCGAGCAGGAACCGCGGCTTGAGCCGCACTGGACCATTCGGGAAGCCGTGCAGGCCGCCAGCGAGGAACGCGAGCAGCACGAGGTCGAGGAAGTGCTTTCCCGCCTCGAACTCGGCCGCATCGAGCGCACCTGCGGCACGCTTTCCGGCGGAGAACGTCGCCGCGTCGACTTGGCGCGCGCCCTGGTTGCCCGCCCCGGCCTGCTGCTGCTCGACGAGCCCACCAACCACCTCGACGCCTTCACCACGGACTGGCTCGAAGACCATTTGCTCGCCACGCGCACGCCGTTCGTGCTCGTCACGCACGATCGCTACTTCCTCGATCGCGTCGTGACCCGCATCTGCGAGCTTGACCGCGGTCAGCTCCACTTCACCGAGGGTGGCTACAGCGACTATCTCGAAGAGCGCTCGCGGCGGCTGGGCGTCGAAGCGCAGAACGAAGCTTCACGCCAGATCCTGCTGCGCCGCGAAACGGCCTGGATGCGCCGCGGTGCCCCGGCCCGCACCACCAAGGCCAAGGCGCGCATCTCGCGCTACGAAGCATTGGTTCAGGATGCGCCGATCGCGCTGCCCCGCGAGCTGGAGCTCGCCATCCCGGAAGGACCGCGCCTTGGTTCGCGCGTCGTGGCCGCGCATGGCATCTCCAAGTCACTCGGCGGACGTGAACTGCTGCGCAAGCTGGATCTCGAGCTCGCGCCCGGCGAAAAACTGGCCGTCGTGGGCCCCAACGGTGCCGGCAAGAGCACGCTGCTGCGCATCCTGATGGGAACGCTCGAGCCTGATTCCGGACGCGTCGACACCGGCGAAACCGTGCGCTTTGCCAGCGTGGCGCAGAACAAGGACACGCTCGATCCCGCGAAGACCGTCGCCGAGGAAATCGCTGGCCGCAGCGAGCTGGTGCGCATCGGCGAGCGCGAGCTGCGCGTCGAGAGCTTCCTCGATGGATTCCTGTTCCCAGGACCGCAGAAACGCTCCCCCATCGGCAAGCTCTCCGGCGGCGAGAAGAGCCGCGTGCTGCTCGCCAAGCTGCTGATTCAGGGCGGCAATGTGCTCGTGCTCGACGAGCCGACCAACGACCTCGACCTCGCCACCCTGCGTGCGCTCGAAGAGGCGCTGCTGGTCTTCCCCGGCTCCTGCCTGATTGTCAGCCACGACCGCTGGTTCGTCGACCGCGTGGCCAATCGCATCCTCTACCTCGACGGCGAGGGCGGTGCGCGCCTGCACTCCGGCGATCTTTCCAGCCTGCTCGAGGCGCTCAGCAAGGAGCGCAGCGCCGCGCGCGGCAGCGAAACCAAGACGGCGGCGCGCACCGCTCCGACGGAAGCACCCGTGCGCAGGAGGGGCCTCGCCCCATGGCAACAGCGCGAGTACGACGGCCTGCTCGAGCGCATCGCCGCCGCGGAGGCCGCCGAAAAGTTGGCTGCAAGCGCGCTGGAGGATCCCGGACTCTACACCGGCCCGCGCGCCGTGCTGGCGGAGAAGCAGGCCGCTCATCAGGCCGCCCAGCAGCAGTTGGAGCAGTTGCTCGCACGCTGGGAAGAGCTTGAATCACTGCGCTGATCGAGCGCGCGCCGGCCAGTGCAACGCCGGCCAAAGCAACGCCGGCCAGTGCAAAGCTGGCCGAAAATCGCGCTCGGCTGCATCGCGCAGCTCAGGATGCGCCCCACCGCACCACTTCAGCGCACCCCGCGTCCGGCAGTCACTTCGTCACGCGCGCGATGCAGTCGATCTCCACCAGCGCATCCTTCGGCAGGCCCGCCGCCGCCACGGTTGCACGCGCCGGCGGGGTGTCGCCGGTGAAGTACTTCGCATACACGGCATTGACCGCCGCGAAATCGGCCATGTCGCGCAGGTACACCGTGCAGCGCAGCACATCCGAGTAGTCCGCACCCGCCGCGCGCAGCACCGCACCGAGGTTCTTCAGCACCTGCTCGGCCTGTTCCGCCACATGCCCGCCGACCATCTGCATCGTCTTGGGATCCAGCGCGATCTGGCCGGAGCAGTACACCAGCCCTCCGTGAACGATGGCCTGGCTGTACGGGCCGATGGCTTGCGGTGCGTCCTGCGTGGCGATTTTCGTGCGTTGGCTCATGATCCGGATTTCAGCTTGCGCGCGATCGCGCGCGCGGTGGAGGAATGGACGAAGGGTCGTACATCGCCGCCGAGCTGGGCGATCTGACGCACCAGCGTGCTGGAGATGTGTACGAATTCCGAACGCGGCGCGAGCAGCACCGTCTCGATGCCAGGCAGCAGCACAGCGTTGGTGTGCGCCATCGGCAGCTCATAGTCAAAGTCCGTCCCTGAGCGCACACCGCGCACGAGCACATCGCACTCGAGCTCGCGCGCAGCCTCGACGGTGAGACCGGAGACCAGACAGACCTCCAGACCGCGCACGCGGCCGAGCGCCGCACGCAGCAGCTCCGCGCGCTCCTCGGGCGTGAAGAGACACTGCTTGCCAGGATGGGCCGCCACGGCGACGCTGACGCGTCCGAATAGTCCCAGCGCACGGCGCACGAGGTCCAGATGACCGAGCGTCGGCGGATCGAAACTGCCGGGAAACAGCGCGTGGTGACCGCGGGGAGGCATGCAGTCGGAGAGCGTAACTTGCCGCAGCTTTGCCCTGCAACGCAGACCTGCTTTCCCCGTCCAGAGAGGATGTGAGGCACCGTCCCTTGCTCCTGCTCGCCACCCTGCTGGTGGCCGCCGCCAGCTTGCCCCCGCCGCTGTACTGGCAGCTGCCGTCCACGCTGCCCGCCACATCGCCGGCGACACCGCCTTTCGGGCCGGAATCCGAGGCTCTGTGGCGCTCGGCTTGCCTGCTGTTCGGGGTGCTCGCGCTTTGCGTGGCCTGCACGGTGCGCAGGTTCGCGCTCGCCATCGCGGCCCTGAGCGTGCTGTGCTTCGCTCACCTGCGCGCACTGGAGTGCTCGCGAGCCTCGCTGCCTAGAGGTCAATGGCCGTCACGAACGATCTCGCAGCCAGCGCCCCCGCGGCAGCCGCATGCAGAGCAGGCCTCATCCCCATCCGCTGCTGCACCCGCGCCCGTTGCGGCATCTGCGCCCGTCGAATCCGCCTGGATCGCGCGGCCGCGCCCGCTCTCCGACACGCAGGAGCAATGCCTGGAGAGCGCCGCCAACCGGCGCTGGATCGGCGAGCGCGGCTGGCTGCGCCCCGGCGAGCAGGTGCACATCGACGGCGAGGCCGTGGCACTGCGGGCCGTGCGCGGGCCGACACGGCACGAGCAGACGCTGCCCGGAATCCGCCTGCCTTGGCTGGGCGCATCGCCCGCGACCCCCGCGCACGAGTGGCTGCCCGATGAGCTGGTGCGCATCGCACCGGCCAGCGGCGGTGAGTTCTGGGAGAGCGCGTGGACAAGAATCCGCGAGCAGGCGCGCCTGCGCCTCGAGACAATCGCCGACCCGCGCACGCGCGCACTGTGCATTGCGCTGCTGCTGGGCGACACGCGCGAGCTCGCCGAAGCGGATGAGCAGCGCTTCATGCGCTCGGGCATCTACCACCTGCTGGTGGTGAGCGGAACCCAAGTCGCGCTGCTCTCCGCTCTGTTCTTCCTGCCGCTGGCGCGCTGGCTGCTGCATCGGCTGCGCCTGCCCGGGCGATGGCGGACCGACCCGGTCTGGCTGGCGGCGGTGTGTGTCTGTCTCTACGTGCCGCTGACGGGCGGCTGTGCGCCGGTGCTGCGCGCCGGGCTGGTGTGGGTGCTCGGCAGCCTCGCGCCGCGCTGCGAGGGCGTGCGCCCGCGCGTGGATGCGCTGTCATTGTGGGCCCTCGCCCTGTGCGTGGAGTGCCTGCTCGATCCGCTCGCTCCGCGTTCGCTCTCGGTGCAACTGTCCTACGGCGCCACGCTGGGCCTGATCGCCGGCACAGGACCGCTGCTGGCGCGCTGGCGGGAGCGGGCGGGCGAGTGCGGTCTGGAAGATGTGGATGAGCTGGGCCGCGCTCGCCCGGAATGGCTGGTGGCGCTCAGCGCGCGTGCAGGACGAATGCTGCGGGCCGCGCTGGCAAGCTCGGTGGTCGCAACCATCGTCACGCTGCCGATCCTGTGCGCGCACTTCGGAGAGGTCGCGAGTCTGGGCATGCTAGCGACGGTGCTGTGCGCGCCGCTGGCGGCGCTGCTGTTGCTGGAGTCCGCGTTGCTCGCGTTGAGCGGCGTTGCGCTGCCCGCTGCCGCGGGTGCCGTGCTGTTCCAGCTGCCCAGCGACTGGATCCACGCGCTTTCCGCGATGTTCGATGCCCTGCCCGGTTCCCCGTGGTGTCCGCCGGATCGGCCCGTCTGGCTCGTGGTGCTGTGGAGCGGCGTGAGCATGCTCGCGATCCGCAGCAGCGGCATCGCGTGGCTGCGAGTCGCCTTGCTGCTCGGCGGCGGGCTGCTGCTGCCTTGGTCTGCGGCACCCGTGCAGGCACGCAGTGTCGCGCTGGAGGTCGGCCACGGCACTGCCGTGCTGCATCAGGGGCTCGACGGTCGGCTGCTGCTGTTCGATGCCGGCACGCGCGATCGCACAGGGTTGAGAAGAGAACTGGCACTGCTGATCTCGGAGTGGGAAGCGGAGCTCGACACCGTGGTGCTCTCGCATCGCGACAGCGACCATTCCAACGCCCTCCCTTGGCTGATGGAGCGTCACCCGCCGCGGTTGTACGCCGGACCGCGCCTGGCGGCGCTGGATGCGGCGCGCGGCAGCGGCCTGCGCTGCATCGATCTGGAGCAGGCTGGCGTGCTGGAGCTGGGCACCGGCCGCTGGCTCGTGCGCGGGGCCGGCACGGACGACAACGAGGGCTCGCGCTCGCTGCTCCTGGAGAGCCCGCACGGCTGGCTATTGTGGTGCGGTGATGCCGAAGCCGGTGGCCTCGTGAGCACATTGCGACTGCTGCGCGGTTGCTCGGGTCCCTTCGCCTGCGTGCTGCTCCCCCACCACGGCGCCTCGACACCGCATCTGGGCGCGCTGCTCGAGCAGTGCCGGCCAGCCGAGCTCTGGATCAGCGCGGGAATGCGCATGGAGCTGGCGGAAGAGCTGGAGCGGCGCGGCGTGCGCTGGCGTTGGACCGAGCGCGATGGCCCGCTGACACTGCCTCGCTGACACTGCCTGCGCCCGCGGATGCACACCGTCCTCCCGGATCCAAGCCGTGCCGGCGCAGGCGGTCACGGCAATGGTCTCAGCCGGTCGTGACCGCAGTCTTGGGGTCGCCGAAACTCGCTTCGACAAGTCCCTTGAAGCCCTGCACCGCAACGCGCTGCAGATAGAACTCCAGACCGCGCTCGCTGCCCAGTTCCTCGCCGCCGCCCGCGCGGCCGGGTCCGCCGTGAATCATCGAGGGCAGCACCATGCCCGGCGGCAGCGACTGCTCGGCCGACTTGTCGCTCGCCATCCAGATGCGTCCGTGCCAGGGACCGGCGGCCAGCACGTACTGCTCGCACCAGCTCGGATCGTTGGCGTACGCGCTCGTCACGAGGCCGCCGCCGCCCAGCGCCACGATCTCGGCTGCCTCGGCGGCCGTGCCGTCGTAGGGCAGAATGCTCGCGCAGGGCCCGAAGACTTCCTCGGCATGGAAGGCGGCATCGCGACCCGCGCGCGCCACGATCAGCGTCGGCGCATAGAACCAGCCCTTTTCAAAGAGCTTCTTGGCGCCGCCGCAGGCGAGCTCGCCGTGCTGCGCGAGGCGCTCGATGCCTGCTCCCACATCGCGGAACTGCGCGCCGGAGGCCAATGGGCCCATGCGCGTGTCCTTGTCCGCCGGATTGCCGATCTTGATGCGCGAGAGCTCCGCGATCAGGTCGGCGCGCACTTCGGCCACGCGCGCGCTCGGCACGAGAATGCGGCGCGTCGCCGTGCACTTCTGGCCGGTCTTCTGCGTGATGTCGGTCACGAGATTGGCGAGGAACAGGTTGTAGCTCTCGCTGCCCGCTTCCACATCGGGTGCCAGCACCGCGGCGTTGAGCGAATCGGCCTCGATGTTGAGGCGCAGGTTGTGCCGGATCACGGCGTTGGAGGCGCGCAGCTTCATGCCCGTGCCCGAGGAGCCCGTGAAGGCCACGCAGTCCTGCGGACCGAGCTCTTCCATCAGATTGCCCAGGCTGCCGCTGATGAACTGGAAGCTGCCCTCGGGCAGCTTGCCCGTGTCGACCAGCACCTGCGCCACGCGCCAGGCCAGGAGCGCCGTCGGCGTGCCGGGCTTCTCGATCACCGGCATGCCGGCGAGCAGCGCACACGCCATCTTCTCGAGCATGCCCCAGGCCGGGAAGTTGAAGGCATTGATGTGCAGCGCCACGCCCGGACGCGGCACGCGGATGTGCTGCCCCCAGAAGCGCGGGCTGCGGCTCAGCTGCAGACCCGGACCGTCGACGAGGAAGCCGCGCGCGGGCAGCGACTTGGCGAGGTCGGCGTACCAGGTCAGCGTGCCGATCGCGCCGTCGATGTCGAACTTGGCATCGCCGCGGGTGGTGCCGCCGTTTTCGATCGAAACCAGAATCAGCTCCTCGCGCTTCTCGTGCAGCGCGTGGGCCAGCGCGCGCAGGATCTCGCCGCGCTCCAGATGCGACAGCGCCCGCAGGCGCGGTCCCCCCACCGTTCGCGCGTGCGCCACCACCGCGGCGGCATCGAAGCCCCCCGAGCGCACCTGTGCGATTTCCGACTCCGTAGTCGGGTTGTGAAGCGCGGTCGGGGCGGAGGTTCCCTCGGTCCAGCGGCCGAGGACATAGCTGGTGAGTTGGTGCATGGCGGAGTCCGAAGGCCGAGCAGGATAGCGATTGGGCGCGCCTTCGCGAACTTGGCGCGAACATTTCCCGCTTCGGCGCGTATCCTGCTTCCGTGAGCATGCCCCCATTCGGCTTTTACGCGCTTTGCCTGCTGCTTTGGCTGTGTTTGCTGGCCCTGATCGCCTGGTTGCTGCTGCGCAGCGGAGCCAAGGGCAGCAACAAGCTGTCGGGTGCCGCAGGTTGCCTGCTGGCGCTGGCCTTCGGAGCGATGGCGCTGCTCGGAGCGGTGGCTGTGCTGTTGGTGGCGCTGTTCGACATCCCGGATCAGCTGGTGCGGCATGGACCGGTGCGCAAGCTTGAGTTCATCCTGCCCAACGAGCCCAAGCCTCTGCCGCAGGGCCAGAGCGGCGGGGCCGAGTTCGACACCGACTCACCCGAGCGGCGGGCGCGGCTGCGCGTGAGCCTCGATGCCGATGCACCGTGGACTGAGTTGAGCCAGGAGATCAGCCGCTGGCTGCGCCGATCCGTGCCTGGCGACATCACCATGCGCACGGAGCTCATCGACGCGCAGCGCGTGCTGGAGTTCGAATTCACGGTGCTCGATCGCGATCTGGCCAACTTTGATCTCGCGCTGCGCTCGATTCAGCCGACTTGGCGCCTGCCCGAGCGCAGCACCGTCGAGTTCAAGCAGGCGGACGAGTCGCGCTAGCGCAGACCAGCCCGCATCAGCGAAGATCGGCTCTGGCGCGCGTCCAGTCGAGCAGACGCAGGTCGAGCGCATCCCGATCGCGTCCGAAGGCGCGCTCCAGCTCGCGGATCGAGCCTTCCTTGCCGCGCGCGATCCAACCGAGATACACCAGCGTCGCGGCGCGCACATTCTCATCTTCCGTCTGCAAGGCCCAGTCCGCCAGCGCCTGACACTCCTCGCTGCGCTGCACAAAGCCGCTCTGGTAGTCCAGATCGATGCGCGTCAGCCGCACGAGCTCGCTCACCGGCCTGCGCACGCGGCTCTTCGCTACGCGCAGGGCCACTTCCTTGGGCAATTCCAGCTTCGGCCACGCGCGAAGGCCCGGCCCGCTCCAGTCCGCGCGTGCCGCAAGTCGCGCCAAGCCCTCGCTCCATGCCGTGGGGAGCAGACAGGGAAACTCAAAGCTCGCAAAGGACAGCTCGATGCGCTCGCGCAGGCACAGCGCGCTCCATTCCTCCTGAGGAAGGCCCTGCTCGGCGTCGATGAACAGTGTCGGCCCCGGCCCCACCCATGCCACGCGTTCCGCGCGCTCGCGCGGCAGCGGAAAGCGCCGCCGTTCGCGGTAGACCTCGACGAACAGGGGCAGCGTCGTTTCCTGAAGGCGCAGCTCTTTGGCGAGATCACCGCGCCAGGCGCGCTCCATGCGCTCGAGCGTCCAGTACAGCTCCAGCGTCGGCTGCAGCGGCAGCTCACTGCGCAGTTCGTGATGCAGCGAGGAGAACCTCCACGGGCGATTGGGCTCGGGCGCCTGCGTCAGGAGCGTGCGCACGCGGTCCTCGCCGCCGTCATTGCGCACGCGCACCCAGTCCTTGTCCTGCCGGCGGTGGCCGAGCAGCTTGTGCGCCGGCTCGTGCTCCGGATCGACCAGCAGGCTCGCCCAGGCCAGCACGACGCTCTCGCCGGAGAGCTGCCGTGACTGCGCGTAGCGCGCGTACTCAACCCATTGGGCGGCGCGGCCCTCACCCGGCGACAGCGGGAGCTTGAGCAGCGTCTCCAGGGCATCGGTCTGGGCTTCGATGCGGCGCACCAGCGAGCGCTCGTATTCGCGGTTGCGGCCCTCGCTGCGCACGAGCACGCGCTCGTCATCCGCCCACAGCACGCGCCCCTCGAGCACGCTGCCGGAGTGCAGCTCGATCCGATCTCCCAGCGATCGTGCTCCGAGCGATCGTGAGTTCGGATTCTGGGCCAGCGGGGCCGGCACGGCCAGCGGCGCGAGACACATGCAGAGCGCGAAGAGCATAGGGTGCTTTCGGTTCCTCCAGACTCTATCCTGCCCGCGTGAATCCGTTACCGACTCCCCCGCCGAACTCCAGCTGCTGGTTGCCCAGCCAGACCTTTTCCGGCCGCACCGCTCTGGTGACCGGAGGCGGAACGGGGCTGGGTCTGGAGATCGCACGCGGGCTGGCCGAGCTGGGAGCGAGCGTGCACATCGCCTCGCGCAACGCGGAGCACCATCAGGCCCTGCGGGACGAAGCCGCAGCACGCGGCTGGCAGGTCGCGGCCCACACGCTGGATGTGCGCGACAACCACGCGGTGGAGCGCCTCGCCGCCGAGCTGCCGCCGCTCGACATGCTGATCAACAACGCTGCCGGCAACTTCGTCTGCCCGGCCGAACGCCTCAGCGCCAACGCCTGGCGCGCCGTGCTCGGCATCGTGCTCGACGGCACCTTCTACTGCTCGAAGAGCTTCGGCCGCCGCATGATCGAGGCCGGCGGCGGACAGATCCTCAACATCGTCGCCACCTATGCCTGGACCGGCATGCCCGGCGTCGTGCACTCCGCCTCCGCCAAGGCCGGCGTGCTCGCCATGACGCGCACGCTCGCCGCCGAGTGGGCCCGCCATTCGATCCGCGTCAACGCGATCGCGCCCGGTCCCTTCCACTCCGACGGCGCCGCGAACAACCTGTGGCCCGAGGATCTCGCCCGGCAGCACCTCGAGCAGCGCGTCCCGCTCAAGCGCTTCGCGACCGCCGACGAGGTCGCGGCGCAGTGCCTGCATCTGTTGTCACCGGCCAGCGCCTACATCACGGGCGAGTGCCTGGTGATCGACGGCGGCGCGAGCCTGGGACAGGGCATGTGGGAACCGGGCGCGCGCTTCACGCGCCAGCGCAAGGCTGGCGAGCCCTCCGGAGGTGACGCGTGAACCGCGAGCACTTCTCCACGGAGCTGCCCAACCCGCAGAGCGAGCGACTCGACGAGCTCGCTCCGGGCGAGGCCTTCGACATGATGAACGCGGAGGATGCGCGCGTGGCTATGGCCGTGCGCGCCGCCAAGCCGGAGATCGTCGCGGCGCTGGAGCTCGTCACCCGCGCGCTGCAGCAGGGCGGGCGGCTGATCTACTGCGGCGCCGGCACCAGCGGGCGTCTGGGCGTGCTCGATGCGGTCGAATGCCCTCCGACCTTCCAATCCGATCCTGCGCAGGTGCAGGCGATCATCGCCGGCGGCCCCAACGCCTTCGTCAAGGCCGAGGAGGGCGCGGAGGACTCGCGCGCAGCCGGCGCGCGCGAGGTCGATGTCCGCGAACTCGGTCCGCGCGATGTGCTGTTCGGCATCGCCGCCGGCGGCACGACGCCCTTTGTGCACGGAGCCATCGCGCGCGCACGCGAGCGCGGTGCGCGCACGGTGTTCTTCTCCTGCGTTCCGCGCGAGCAGGCATCGGACGAAGCGGATGTCTCGATTCGCGTGCTCAGCGGCCCGGAGGTGCTCGCGGGCAGCACGCGGCTCAAGGCCGGCACGGCGACCAAGCTGGTGCTCAACATGATCAGCACGCTCGCCATGGCGCGCATCGGCAAGGTGCACGGCAACCGCATGGTCGATGTCAACACGCGCGGCAACGCCAAGCTGTGGCAGCGCGGCATCGGGCTGATCGCGGGCATCGTCCCCTGCGATCGCGAGCGCGCCGAGCACTGGCTCAAGGCGGCGGACGGCCAAGTCAAGCTCGGCATCGTGATGGCACGCACAGGCCTGTCACGCGAGGCAGCGCAGGCGCGCCTCGATGCCGCGGGCGGGTTCCTGCGCCGGGCTCTGGATCGCTGAACGGACGCGAGCGCTAGGGCCGCCCGGGATTGTCGGATTCGCCGGATTCGGCGACCTCGCGCGCATGCTGCAGCACGCGCTCCCAGTCAAACGCCGGGCCGGGGTCGGTCTTGTTGCGCTGCACGTGAAAGTGCCCCAATATCCCGCCGAAAGCGCTGAATTCCTCATCGCTAAGCACCCGATCGAGCACGGCCCCCGATTCATCGCGCGGACAATCCAGTTTCAGCTTCGGAAATTGCATCGAAAGTCCGGCGCTCAGTCGCGCCAGCGCTTCGTATTGCTCGTTGGTGAAGTCGTACTGCTCCAGCGCTTCGCCGTGAATCGCGCCGCTGATGCGCCCCTTGCGCGCCGGACGGCCGACGAATCCCACCGTGCGCACGCCGCCATCCCCCACGCGCTCGGGCAGGCGGATGTACTCGCCGTCGGCATCCTTCGCGTACCACACATCGAGCGCGGACGGCTTGCCGGGCGCATACGCTCCCATCTGCGCGATCTCGACGCCGATCGAGCGCGGATTGGATTTGGTGGCATGGAAGGCCTGATCGCGCAGGTCCATGGTCTGGTACAGCGTGCCGTCGATGTCGAGCAGGAAATGCACCGAGAGCTTGCGGTCGTTGAGCACGCGGAAGCAGGTGCGCGAGATGCCGCACACATCGTAGTGCAACACGAACTGATCCACGACTTCGGCGAGCTGCTCGCGATTCGTCGATTCCGGCTCGACCAGCACCTCGCCATTGCGCAAGCGCCCGGGCTGGTATGCGAAGCTCGTCGAGGCCGGCTTGCCATCCTGCGCGGGCACGGTGACAGGACGCGTCGCGTCGTAGCCCGGATACTGCGTCCAGAGCACCACCGGCGTGCCGATATCGATGCGCTCGCCGGCGATCACGATCTGCGTCCCCGCGGGTCGCGTGACGGGCCGGGCAGGCGGCTGCGGGTCGGGGCGGGGCCCCAGACAGCCCGGCAGCGCGAGGAGTCCGACTGCTATGAAGCCGAGTGTCATGAAGCCGGATGCCGAAAGGCCGGGTATCGGGAGGCCGGTTATCGGGAGGCTGCGCCGCATGCTCTTCTTTCCTACCACTCCGGCCGCATGTCTGCCTAGGCTCTAGCGCTGCCATGGAAGCACTGCACCTCATCAACAGCGACAATCAGGCCCCCGCGCATCCCGAGGTGGTCGCCGCCCTGCTCGAAGCCAACGCCGGCTCCGCACCGTCCTACGGTGCCTGTCGCTGGAGTCGGGCCTTCGAGGAGTGCGTGCGAGCGCACTTCGGCCCGCAGGCGAGCGCCTGGCCCGTGTTCAACGGCACGGCGGCCAATGTGCTCTCGATCGCGGCCCTGCTGCGCCCGCACGAAGCCGTGCTGTGCGCGCGCGGTGCGCACATCGAAATCGATGAGTGCGGCGCTCCCGAACGCTACTCCGGCAGCAAGCTGATCCTCGTGGAGAGCGAGCACGGCAAGCTCAGCCCGAGCATTGTGAAGCGCGCCATCCACTCCATCGGTGACATCCATCGCGTCCAGCCGCGCATGCTCTCCATCTCCAATTCGACGGAGTGCGGCACGGTCTATCAGCCGACCGAGGTGCAGGCCCTGGCACAGTTCTGCCGGGAGCATGCGCTGTACCTGCACATCGACGGCGCGCGCATCTCCAACGCCGCCGCCAGCGCGGGAACGGGACTCGGCGAAATGGTCGATGGCGCCGATGTGCTCTCGCTGGGCGGCACGAAGAACGGCCTGTTCGGAGCCGAGGCCGTGGTTTTCCTCAAGCCCGGACTCGACGCAGCCTTCGGCTACCAACGCAAGCAGGGCATGCAGCTGGCGAGCAAGCATCGCTTCCTCGCGGCTCAGCTTTCGGCGCTCTACGGAACCGATCTGTGGCGGCGCAATGCGCAGCGCGCCAACCAGCTCGCCCGGCGGCTGGCCAAGGCGCTGCTCGACGCACCCGGCCTGCGCATCACGCATCCGGTCGAAGCCAACGCCGTGTTCGCGCTGCTGCCATCCGCGGCCGTGCAGAATCTCCAGCAGCGCTGGGGCTTCCATGTCTGGGACGAGCTCAGCGGCGAGGTGCGCTGGATGTGCGCGTGGAACGGCACCGAAGCGATGATCGACGCATTCGCGCAGGATGTGCGCACCACGCTGGTGCGGCACGCCCAGCACCACTGAACTCGCGCCCTGAGCAACGGGAAAAGTGCTTCGACCGCGCGAATTCCCGCCGCCGTGCCGTCTTGGAGTTTGTGAAGACCGTACGTAGCATCGGAGCATCCCTGGCAGGCACCACGGCCGAACTGGTCACCGTCGAGGCACGTTATCTGGAAGGAGAGAAGTCCGACCTGCAGCTGTTTCTGACGGGACTGCCGGACAATGTGCTGCGCGAGAGCCGCGGCCGCATCGTTTCCGCTCTCGCCGAGAACGGACTGCTCGTCGGCGGGGGCAAGCTGTTGCTCAATCTGGTGCCTGCTTCGCGGCGCAAGTCAGGTGAGAGCCTCGATCTGTCGCTTGCACTCGGTGCGGTGGTCGCGATGGGGCATCTGCCGCCACGCACACTGGCAGGAACCCTGTTTCTCGGCGAGGTCGGCATCGACGGACGCCTGCATGCCGTGCCCGGAGGGCTCGCGGCCGCGCTCGCGGCGCGGCAGGCCGGATTGCAGCGCGTCTTCGCCCCCATGGCGACCGCGCAGGAAGCGGCGGCGGTGCGCGAGCTGGAGGTGATTGCGGTGCGGCATCTGGCCCAGTTGTTCGCGCACCTCACGGGAGCACAGAGCATCGCTCCCCTTGAGGAGCCGCCCTCCTCCGCCGCCAGCCCGAGCGCCGCCGGGCCAACGCTCGATGATGTGCGCGGTCTGGCGCAGGCCAAGCTCTCGCTGGCGCTGGCGGCGGCGGGCGGGCACGGCATGCTGCTGATCGGCCCCCCGGGCGCGGGCAAGAGCCTGCTGGCCCGGCGGCTGACACGACTGCTGCCGCCTCCGGATCGCGAGGAACGACTCGAGATCACGCAGGCACAGTCGGCGGCCGGCCGCTGGCCGGGCGGGCTGGCGAGCGAGCGGCCGTTCCGCGCCCCGCACCACACGGCGAGCTACGCGGCGATGGTCGGTGGAGGCCTGCAGGCCAGCCCGGGCGAGATCACGCTGGCGCACGGCGGCGTGCTGTTTCTGGATGAGTTGCCCGAGTTCCGCCGCGAGGTGCTCGAGAGCCTGCGCCAGCCGCTGGAGAGCGGCACCGTGCTGATCTCGCGCGTCGCCCGACAACTCGAACTGCCCGCGCGCTTTCAGCTGATCGCGGCCATGAACCCCTGTCCGTGCGGTTACCTCGGTCATGCGCGCACGCCCTGCCGCTGCCCCCCGACCAGCGTCCAGCGCTACCGGCGTCGCATCTCCGGGCCGCTGCTCGACCGCATCGAGTTGATCGTCGAAGTCCAGCCCGCAGGCGTGGAGGAGCTGGTGGGCGGAACGGCAGCGGCCGGAGGAGCGCAAGCGGAGGTCTCGGAAGCACAGCTGATCCGGCGCGTACTGCATGCGCGGGAGCTGGCGAAGGCGCGTGGTCAGCCTCTGCCCAATGCACGCCTCGATGCGGACGGGCTGGATCGGCACGCGGCACTCGACGAGGCCTGCCGCTCACTGCTGGAGCGTGCGGCGCGGGCGCGAGGACTCTCTGCACGGGCCCTGCAGGCCCTGCGACGGGTTGCTCGCAGCGTCGCGGACCTCGAGGGTGAAGAGCGGATCACGCCTGCACACATGGCACAGGCGCTCTCGATGCGCTCCAAGCTGCTCTAGCGCCCGGCCGGATCGGCGGCGTGCGCGGCGAATCGTGGTACTCCGAATACCACTATTCGTGCCGCAGCGCCTCGACCGGATCCATCGTGGCAGCGCGCCAGGCGGGATACAGGCCGAACACGACGCCGATGCCAGCCGAGATGCCGAAGGCGAGGATCGGCGCCATCGGCGTGACGACCGTTGGCATGTCGGCCCACCATTCCACCAGCCAGGGGATGAACAGTCCCAGCGCGATGCCGAGCAAGCCGCCCCCCACCGAGAGCACGACGGTCTCGACGAGGAACTGGGCCACGATGTGGCGGCGCTTGGCTCCCAGCGCGCGGCGGATGCCGATCTCGCGCGTGCGCTCGGTCACGGTCGCGAGCATCACGTTCATGATGCCGATGCCTCCGACGAGCAGCGAAATGCCGGCGATAGAACCGAGCACGATGTTGAAGATGCGCTTGGTTTCCTCGGCGCGCATCAGCAGCTCCAGCGGCACCACGACCTCGTAGTCACGCTGCTTGTGGTTGCGGCTCAGCATCTCCTTGGCCGCATCCGCGACCAGACTGACGTGTTCGGTGGTGTCAACCTGCACGTAGATCTCGTGCAGCGGCACCTCCTCCATCTCGCGCGAGCCCGAGCGGATCTTGACCTGCATCTCGCCGAACCACTTGCGGCCGGTCTCGATCGGGATCAAGACCTCGCCGGTGACATCCGCTCCCGCCTGCGCCGGATCGGAGCCCAGCGGAACGCGCGGCAGCAGCACGCCGACGCAGGTGAAGTAGTCCGAACCGATCTTGATGCGCTTGCCCAGGGCGGATTCGAAGGGCACGAGGTAGCGCGCCACTTCATAGCCCAGCACGCACACGTTGGCGGTGGCGCGCTGGTCCTCAGAGCTGAGGAAGCGGCCCTCGACCAGCGGCCGCCCCGTGACCGACTGGTACTCGTGAGTCGTCGCCAGAACGCGCGGGTTGATGGCGCGCGTGTCGAAGCGCACCTCTTGCTGCAGGATGCGCACGGGCACCGAGCGCACCACGGCGGGGAAGGACTGCGAGACGCGCTCGTAGTCGCTCACCGTCAGCCCGTAGCTTGAGACGCGCGTGGACTGCTGACCGCCGACCAGATCCTCCGGCGGCTTGACACTGCGCAGGATCACGTTCTGCGAGCCGAGTTGGCGGATCTGCTCCTGGGCTTCCTTGCTGGCGCCTTCGCCGATCGCAAGCATCGCGATCACGCTGGCCACTCCGAACAGAACGCCCAGCGTCGTCAGGATGCTGCGCAGCTTGTGCAGCAGAAGGCTGGAGATGCCCAGCCGCACGGTGCGCGTCAGTCCGGCGCTCATGTGGCAGCCCCCTGGCGATTGTGCAGCACTTCCGCGATGCGGCCATCGGCGAGGCGCAGCGTGTGCTCCGCGCGTCGTCCCACGCTGGGCTCGTGCGTCACGAGCAGAATGGTCTTGCCCTCGGCGTGCAACTGGTCGAACAATTCAAGAATCTCCGCAGCCGTCTTGCTGTCGAGGTTGCCCGTAGCCTCGTCGGCCAGCAGGATCGCAGGGTCGTTGATCAGCGCACGCGCAATCGCCACGCGCTGCTGCTGGCCGCCGGAAAGCTCCGTAGGCCGATGCTCCAGGCGCTTGCCGAGTCCCACGCGCTCTGCGAGCTGGCGCGCCCGCTGCTCGGCGTCCTCGGGCATCTCGTCCCAGTAGGACAGCGGCACCAGAATGTTCTCGAGCACGTTGAGCTGCGGAATCAGGTTGTAGGACTGAAAGACGAAGCCGATGTGATGTCCGCGGATCTCGGAGAGCTCGTCATCGGACAGGGTCGAGACCTCGTTGCCGCGAATCCTGTACGAGCCGCTGCTAGGACGATCAACGCAGCCCAGAATGTTGAGCAGCGTCGACTTGCCCGAGCCGGAGCTGCCCATGATCGACCAGTACTCGCCCGCGCGAAACGTGAATGAGAGTGCATCGAGCGCACGGACTTCGTGATCGCCCATGCGGTAGACCCGACTGACCTCCTTGAGCTCGACAACCGGCGTGCCGCGCTGATCGCTGGCGTGCATCGGCTGGCTCATCCTCCGCCACCGCCGCCACCGCCGCCGCCGCCACCGCCGCCGCCGCCGCCGCCGCCGCCACCGCCACCGCCTTCACCGCCGGACCGATTGCGCCGACCGCCTCCGGAGCGCATGCGCTCCATCATCTGCTCGCGTTCTTCCGGGCTCATCGCCTCCCACCGCGCGCGCATTTCCGGCGGCATGTTGGCCGGATCGAAGCTGCGGCGCTGACGCTCACCCGCGGCGCCACCCGCGGCGCCACTCTGGCCTGCCGACTGGCCTCCAGCTTGCGGCGCTGCGGCACCGTTCGCAGGTTGAGCCTGCGAGCCCGCAGCGGGTGCAACGGCACCGGCCGGAGCACCTTGGGCGCCGCCGGGCGCAGCAGCGGCAGCATCCGCCTTCGCGCGCGGATTGACCTGCGGCACATCCTTGGCCTTCTCATCCGCGGGCTGCGGCACGAAGCCCGCCGGCGGAGCCAGCAGGACCTCTTCATCCGCCTGGATGCCCTCCACGATCTCGACGAACTTCTCGTTGGAGCGTCCGACCTTGACCTTGCGCTGGACCGGCTTGCTGCCTTCCATCACGAAGGCGATCGTCTCGCCGCGGTGCATCACAATGCACTGCACGGGCACATGGACGCAGTCGGCGATCGTATCCGCGAAGACCTCGATCCCGCAGGACATGCCCGGGCGCATCTCCGCATAGGCCTTGAGCGTTTCCGGCGAAGCGTTCTCCGCCGGCCGGATGATGACCTGGGTCTTGTACAGACGCTGATTGGGGTTGGCCCACCAGCTGGCCTTGTCCGGCAGCATCGCGACGTATTGCACATCCCCGTCGAAGAACATGCCCGGCAGGGCGTCGACCTGGATCTTGCAGGGCAGGCCGGCCGTGACCTGCTTCAGCGCGCTCTCGTGCACGCTGGCCTCCGCGATCATCCCGCCGGTGCGCGGGATCTGCAGGATCTCCTGCCGCTCGCGGATCTGCGTGCCTTCCTGGATCGGAGCCTCGCCGCCCATGCGGCCGCCGCCCTCGATGCGCGCGTACACGACCATGCCCTCCGCGGGCGCCTTGATCACGCTCTTCTCGATCTGATCGTTGAACTTGTTGAGCTTTTCGCGCTCGAGCTTGAGCTTGGCCTCGCTGGAGCGGAGACCCGCTTCGTAGTCGACGATCAGGCTGGTGGCCTTGAGGTGCGCGCGCTCGAGTCCGCGCTCGGCCTCCTTGAGATCGGCCTGCAGTTCCGAGAGCTTGCGCGGGTGGTCGTAGCGCTCGAGCAGCGACTTGGCGACCTTGGCCTGCTCGTACTTCACGTTCGAACTCTGGAACCGAATGCTGTCACCGTCGAGCTCGGTCTTGGTGAGGAAGCCCTGGTCGGCGAGCGTGCGCGACCAGTTGAAGTTGTTCTCGGCCTGGGCGCGCTCCTGCTCGGCGAGCAGGATCTTGTCGTCCGATTCCTTGATCTTCTGGCCGTAGTCGCCCTTTTCGTACTTCTCAAGATCGAGCTTGGCGAACTGCAGCTTGCGTTCCGCCGTCTCGATGTCGCTCTTGTTCTGGCTGGCCTGAATGTCGTACTGAGCCTTGGCCTTCGTGAAGGCGGCCTCGGCGTTCTGAACGCTGATCTCCTGCGCCAGCTGCTTGTCGACGAGCTCCGAGGTGTCGAGCTTGCAGAGCACATCCCCCACCTTGACCTGCGTGCCTTCAGGAATCAGCTGGATGATCGTGCTCTGGCCTTCGATCTCGCTCTTGATGCTGACGGCATCGCGAGCCGCGAGGTTGCCGCGCTGCACCACGGAGATCGTCAGCGCGCCGCGCCGCGCGCGGGCGCCCTTGATCTCCACCTTAGCTTCCTGAGCCCACCATCCGGCGGCCTTGCCGCCGAGGTAGAGCCCGGGAACACCCAGGACGAGTGCCAGCACGATCCAGGTCTTCGAGTTCGATTGCTTGGCCATGATCAGTTCTTTCCTTCCGCCACGGCCGGCTGGGCCTGGGCGAGCAGTTCCAGTTCTCCGCGGATGCCCTGCTCGTCGACGCGCAGGATCTCCAGATCGCGCCACAGCGCGTAGCGGTTGAGCGTGTAGTCGATCAGCGCGCTGGTCGTGTTGTTGCGCGCCTCGAGCAGGTCATTCTCGGCTTCGAGCAGGTCGCGCGTCGTCGAGCGGCCTGCATCGAGCTTGAGGCGCGTGCTCTGGATGCGCCGTTCGGCGAGCTCCACCGCGCGGCGCTGGATCTCGAAGGCCTCGCGGCTGGCGAGCGTGACGCGCAGCTCGTCGCGAATGTCCGCGGTGATCGAGTCGGAGGACTGCTCGCAGTTGCGAGCGGCAGCCTGAAGATTGATCAGCGACTCGCGATAGTTGTTGCGCTCGGGCAGGATGTCGATCGGCAGATCCCAGGACAGCGTCGCCGACCAGTCCGCGTTGTCGAGGTCGAAATCGAGCGGCTTGCCGGGCGTGCTCGTGAGGCCCGCGCCGCCGGAAATGCTCAGACCGGTGCGCAACTGGTCGGCGGCGATCGCCACGGCGCGCTTGCGGTCTTCGAACTGCTGCAGGATCGTGGCGTGGTCGAGACGGTTGGCGAGCGCGTACGCCACGGCCTGCGGCTCCTGAACGTCGCCAGAAGCCCCGGTCTCCAGCGATTCGAGCACGGCCGGGTCGAGCACCAGCGTGAACTCGATCGGCAGGCCGAGGAACAGCTTGAAGTCATCCAGCTGCGACTGCAGAGAGGCGCGCGAGATCACCAGCTGGTTGCGCGAGCTCAGCTCGTTCTGCCGTGCCTGACCCAGCTCGATGTCGGAGAGGCGGCCGGCCTCGGCGAGCTTCTCGTTGCGCAGGGTGAGCGTCTGGAGTGAGGTGAAGTTGGCTTCCTGGTTGGCAAGGCGCTGGTAGCTCTCGAGGAGTTTGTAGTAGCGCGAGGCGGTGTCGTACGCGAAGGTGCGACGGAAACGCTCAAAGGCGCGCACTTCGTAGACCAGATTGCGCTCGGCCTGCGTCAGGGGCTCGCGCACGATCTGGGAGCCGAACCCGCGCAGGATCGGCTGCGTGATCGAGAAGCCGACATCTCCGATCGGGTCCCAGTCTTCGGAGAAGGTCAGCGAGCGCGCCAGATTGCCGCCCAGATCGAGCACTAGGTTGGCGCCGGACCCGAACAGCTTGGTCAGCGTGAAGCCGCCGCTGGCGCTGGCGCTCGTGGCTTCATCGCCCGTGCCCAGCACGGATGCCTGCCCGTCGAGCTCCTCCCGCCAACCGAAGCGCCAGCGCTCCAGTGTCAGGTCCAGAGCGCTGTTGTAAAGGCGCTCCTTGCGGCCGGCGTAGTCGCGATTGTTCTCGGCCGCGATCTCGAGGCACTGCACGAGGCTCAGGGCCCCCTGCGGGCCGGATTCCCCGCGCAGGAGCCGGGCGCGCAGCGAGTCGGGATCCGGGTTGATCGACAGGGGCGGCGCGTCCAGACCGAGGCTGGCTCGGCGCTCGAGCACCAGCGGATAGACCTCCCGGTCGGCAGAATCGCGCGCCTCCTCGGGGCTCTGGCAGCCGGCGGGGATCAGCGCCAGGGTCAGAAGGCCCCAGCCAAGCACTCGGTTGGACAACATCGGTGGTGCAAAGTACCAAAAGCGGACCGTCGCCGGACCTGACGGGCCCGCCACGACACGCTAAGGCTTCGCAAATCCTCTAGCGTCCGGATGCAGCCACGAGCGGCCGCCTCGCCGATTCCACGGCTAGGCGCCACTCCTCCGGCTGGATGCGACGGCCGCTCAGGGCCGGGCCCAGCCGGAACCCGACCAGCGAGCGGCCCTCGAAACACCAATACCAGTCCTGCGTGATGCCCTGCTCGGCGGCATCGCGCTGCCATTCCACGATTCGACGCTCCGGGTGCTGCCAGAAGTACCGGGTGCGCACCCGTGTGCCCGCAAACCCGGCTTGCAGCGGCTCGAAGACGCGCAGGCTGCCCACCGCGAGGTCCCCGCGGCGGCACATTTCCAGCAGCGCCAGCGGCAGGACTCCCCCGGCATCAAGATCGATGGCACGCTGGATTCGGTCTTCACGCTCCACAACTTCAAGTCGCCAATCGCCGCTCGCGGGCATCGGCTCCAGCATCAGGGAGCGCCCCGCCAGCTCGCTGCGCTCGCGCCAGACCAACCGCCAGTTGTGCGCGCGGAGCTCCTCGACATGGCGCAGCTCCCATGGAGTCTGTCCGGAACGCAGCAGTGTCCACTCCGCCTCGAGCGCGCGACCAACCTCCAATTCGCGTTCGAGAAGGCGCAACCATCCGATGCTGCTGCGCTCGGGGCCTTCCAATGCGAAGCACTCGACCTGCGCCGGTTGGGGCGCACGCAGTTCCTGCGCGGAGATCAAGAGTGCCAGAGCGAAAGAAAGCATGACGCAGCCGTTTCATCGACCGGGACGCGATCCGGCCCAAGCGCCGGAACTCGGTCGCTTCCCGAAAACACGCCGGAAAAATATTCCCGCGCCCTAGGGCTTGGTTTCCGGTGAGCGCCCCGACTCCAGCGGCAGCGCGGGCGCAGGCAGGTGTGCCAGAACCCAGGCCTTCATGCGCGCCTGGAGATCCGCGACCACCTCCGGCTGCAGACCGGCGGTGTCCTGCGTCGCGAGCTGATTGCCGGTGACGGCATACAGCTCCACCTCCGGCCTCGCCCGCAGCGGATCCTGTTCGGGCAGGCGCGCACGCCAGGGGTTCCAGATGATGCGCCAGGCGCGCGTGCGCGCCGTGAGCACGCGCGCGCGCGTCTGCGTGATCAGCGCGCGCTCCGGATACTCACCGAGGCGGCGTGAATCGGTGAGACCCAGCAGCGAATGGCCTTCCATGGTAGGCGGTCGTTCCCAGCCGAACAGATCGATCAGCGTGGGCAGCACATCGGCGAGTTCCACCGGCGTGCCCAGCACGCGCTCGCCCGTGAGGCTGTCGGGATGCCGCAGGATCAGCGGCACACGCAAGGCCGCCTCCGAGTGAGGATAGGTACCAGGCGCGCATTCGCCTGCGAGCTCGTGTCCGTTCGTGCCCGCGATCACAAAGCAGGTGCGCGCGAGAAACTCCGTGCTCTCCGTGCCGCGTGTCTGGTAGTCAAACGCGAGCGCGAGCGCATCCGCCAGTTGGCGGTTGAGGCTTGCCAGTGCGGCGTCATAACCCTGCACATCGGCAGGTGCCTGCGCGAGCCCCGACAGATGCAGCCACAGCAGCGTGGGCTTGTGATCGCCGAAATCGCGCCGCAGCCACTCGCGGAGCATGCTGCAGGCCACCTCGTCGCTGCTCGCCCAACGTGCGGTTTCAAAGCCGCGCCCCACCGCAGCGAGCAGGTCGGTCCGCGACGACACGAAGGCCACCGTGCGCATGCCCGAGCGCGAGGCCAGCTCACCGAGCAGCGGCATCGAGCGCGGCACGCGCGATTGCTGATCCTGCACGGCCAGCGAGATCGGCGCCCGCGCCGTGAACAAGCTTGCCAGCGAGGGCAGCGCGCGCTCGGAGGGCGCAAAGGCCTGCGCGAAGACCACGCCCTGCGCAGCAAGATCATCCAGCGCGAAGACGCGGCCCTCCATGCGGGCCGTGGGATCGCTCGGCAGCATGCCGGTCGGCTTGGGATAGCCGTAGGCGGAAAGGTGATCCGCGCGCAGGTTCTCGATCGTGACGATCAGCAGATGGCGCGGGGGCAGGCCCGGCCGTTCGCGCGAACAGGCTGCGCTCCACAGGGCCAGCAGCAGCAGAAGAAGAACTCTCATGGAGCGCACTCCGTGCGCAGCCAGGCCAGATAGCGTGCCTCCACCGCCGCCGGGCGCAGCGCAACGCACTCCGGCACGCTGTAGGGATGATGCGCCGCCAGGTGCGCCTGCAGCGCATCCCAGCGCGCCTGTGTGGTCTTGATCACCAGCAGCACCTCCGCGGCGCGCTCGATCCTTCCCTCCCAGGCATAGATGCTGGTCGCCCCCGGCAGCAGGTTGACGCAGGCGGCGAGGCGCGCCTCGACCAGCCCCAGGGCCAGCCGCTCGGCTGCATCCGGATCGGGCGCGGTGGAGAAAACCACCAGCGGCTCCTGCGCTTCGCCTGTCATGCTCCTCATGGTAGGTAGCGCAGCGGCTGGAAGCCAACGCTAGACTCGCGCGGCCACCAGACCTCCATGTCCATCCTCACCAAGCCCGTCCTCGCGATCCTGCCCCACATCCCCAAGCCGATCATGCGCCGGCTCGCCGCGCGCTACATCGCGGGTGAGGAACTCTCCGATGCCATGGCGAGGCTGCGCGCGCTGGCGCAGCGCGGACATCCTGGCATCCTCGACGTGCTGGGCGAGAACGTGCGCGACGAGGCCGAGGCCCGCTCGGTGGCCGCGAACTACATCTCAGCCTGCGATGTGCTCGCCGCGGAACAGCTCGACTGCTACGTGTCGGTGAAGCCCACGCACGTCGGCCTGACCATGCGGCCGGAATTGTGCTTCGAGCTGTACTCGAAGATCGCCGCCCATGCAGCCCGCCACCGCATCGAGATGCGCGTGGAGATGGAGGATGCACCGACCACCGACGGCACGCTGGCGGTGTTCGAGCGCCTGCGCAAGCAGCACGCCAATGTCGGCATCGTGCTGCAATCGCGCCTGTTCCGCACGCTCGAGGACATCGACCGTCTCGCACCCGGTCCGCTCTCCGTGCGAATGGTCAAGGGCATTTATCTCGAACCTGCGGCGATCGCGCACACCGAGCCTGAGCCGATCCGCAAGGCCTATGTCGAGTGCGTCGAGAAGCTCGCGCGTCGGCGCGCGAAGATCTCGCTGGCCACTCACGACGAGGGTCTGGCCGAGCGCTGCCTCGAGGTCCTGCGCAAGCACCAGTACCGTCGCGAGGAATACGAGTTCCAGGTGCTGCTCGGCGTGCGCGAGGAATTGTGGCGACGCTGGCGCGAAGCCGGCCACAGCGTGCGGATCTACGTGCCCTACGGACCGGAGTGGAAGCCCTACTCGATCCGCCGCATGCGCAAGAACCCGCAGATTCTCGGGCATGTCATCAAGGCCGCGTTCACGCCGACGCGGCGCTGAACTGCGGCCGAGACCGAGAACAGCGGCCTATTTGCCCGCAGTCCTATTTGCCCATCGAGAGCCGGTGGGCGAGCACTTCCGACAGCTCGCCCGTGTCGCGGATCTTCTGCGCGGTCTTTTTGTAGTCGTACGGAACGCGGTGCCAGGTGACCTGCTCGTCCTCGAGCACCGCATAGCAGGCCCGATTGTCACCATCGCGCGGCTGGCCCGTAGAGCCGACGTTGACGAAGGCGCGCTTGCCCCGGGGCAGGGGCAGCGTCAGGGTCGTGCGCCCCTCCAGTCCGTGGAACATGAAGTTCTCATCGTGCAGGCCGGGATGATGCGTGTGGCCCGCGAGGCACACTCCCTCGAAGCAGTCGAAGATGGCGCGCAGCTTCTCCGGGTTGAGAAAGCCGTCCGTCGACAGCACATACTCGCGCACCGGATCGCGCGGACTGCCGTGCACGAACAGGAAGCGGCCTTCCTGATGGCGCAGCGGGCGCTCGCGCAGGTATTCCCAGCGCGCCTTGCGCTCCGCGCCGTGATACCAGCGCGGCTGCATGCGCTTGCGAGTGAATTCGATCGCACCCCGCGCGTGCGGATTGAAGTCCGAGCAATCGCCGAACAGCGCATCGTCGTGGTTGCCCATGAGGCAGACGGAGGTGTGGCCGCGCACGAAGTCGACGCAGAACTCCGGCTCGGGTCCGTAGCCCACCACATCACCGAGGCAGTAGATGGTCTGGATGCCCTGCGACTGGATGTGGCTGTAGACCGCCTCCAGCGAAAGGCGGTTGGAGTGCAGATCCGAGATCACCGCAATCTTCATGCGCAGCCTCCCTCAAAGCCCTCCAGCGCAGCCTGAATCAGCGCGGCGCGGCCCTCGGCGAGCGGCATGGCAAGCGTTGCGCCCGAGGCCTTGCGATGGCCGCCTCCTCCGAAGCGGCGCACGAGCTGATTCACGTCGTAGTCCGTCTTGGAGCGGGCGGAAACCTTGCAGCTCGAGGGACTCAGCTCGCGCACGAACAACACGACCTCCACGGTCCTGACCGAGCGCAGAATGTCGAGCACCTCATCGCTGTCGACCTCATCTGTGTCGAAGCGCTCGCTCAGCGGCTGATCGACCACGGCGAGCCGCCCGTCCACGAAGTACTCGGTGCGGCCGAGGATCCTGGCTACAAAACGCGTGTGGGCCATTCCGCGCTGCTGGAACAGCCGATCGTAGATCAGCGCTGCGGGAACGCCGGCCTCCAGCGCTTCCCCCGCCACGCGCAGCGTTTCCGCATCGGTGTTGGAATACTTGAACCAGCCGGTGTCGGTCACGAGCGAGGTGAACACACCCACCATCGCAGGTCCGGGCAATTCCACGCGCAGCTCGCGCGCGATGCGGTGCACCAGCAGCCCCGTGGCACTGGCGCGCACATCCACATACGCTGCGTCCCACCAGACCGCACCGTGGTGCAGGTGATGATCGATCACGAGTTTCTTGGACGGCGCGGACTGAATCAGCGGCGCCATGCCCGCCGTGCGCGACAACTCGGAGAAATCGAGCATCACGCAGACATCGTGTTCCGGCAGCGCGCCACCATCCCAGGCCCCGAAGCGCAGCGGTCCTTCGAGATAGTCGTAGCGCCGCTCCGCTGGATCCGGGTTGACGATCACCACTTCGCGCCCCATGGCGAGCAGCAGATTCCCAAGTGCGGTCTGTGCACCCAGCACGTCACCGTCGGGACGCTGGTGTCCTGTGAGCAGAAACCGTCGGCCGCTGCGCAGGAGCTCGAGGGCTTGCTGCTGCTCGCTGCGCTGTGCCTGGGAACTCGTCATCTGGGCCGCTTCCACAAAGCCAAGCCTAACGCGAAAGTCACAGGAATTCCCTGCAGGAGCGCCCCGCGATCCAGAACTCCGCCAGCAGCGGTCCCGGATCACACAGGAATTCACCCAGCTCCGCATGGGAGCCGGGCAACCCTCGCAGGACGATGGCATCGGCGTTCGCACCTGCGCTGAGGCACCCGGCACGCCCGGCTTCCCCCAGCGCGCGCGCCCCGCAGAGCGTGGCCGCAGCATGCGCCCGCCAGGGATCCAGCTGCGGCTGATCCTGCCGCAGCCAGGCGAGTTCCTGGCGCATGGAGCTGCTTGTGTTGCTCGCCAACGAGTCCGTGCCCAAGGCGAGCTCGACCCCTGCCGCCTCCCATTCCGCCCAGGCGAAGCGCGGCCGGTCAAACCAGCGGTGCGTGCCCGGGCAGTGCACCAGCGTGGCACCGCTGGCGGCCACGCGCGCCCGCTCCGCGGGCGTGGCAGCGTTGCCGTGCACCAGCATGGTGCGCGGACCGAGCAGGCCGGCGGCCTCAAGCCGCTCGAGTCCGCGACCGCCGGCACTGGTCGGCAGGAGTGCGGCGAACGGACCAGCGCGGCCCTCGAGAAAGTGCTCTTCCTCAGGCGTTTCGGCCCAGTGAATCGAGAGCCAGCTCGTCTGAGCGGCCGCCAGTCGCCCCAGCTCCTGCAGCGTGGCCACACGCAGCGTGTACGGCGCATGGGGAGCGATGTGGCGCTGCCCCTGCGCACGCGTCCGCGCCGCCGGACTGCGCGCGGGATCCTGCGCGTCCAGAACCTCGACATAGCGCACGCGTCGCAGCGGCAGCTCTGGATCCTCAAGCCCCAGCGAGTCGATGTCCGCGACGAGACTGGTTCCCGAGCGCAAGAGCTCACGCGCGGCGAGGTGCAGCCCGGCCTGCAGCGCCTGCGGCCTGAGCGCCGCGCGTGCGCCGATCAGTTGCCGGATCCAGGCTGAAAAATCGGCACCGGGGCCGAGTTCCCCGCGCAGGGCCCCCAGCTCCAGGTGTGCGTGCGCGTTGACCAGCGCCGGTGCCACCACGCAGTCGCCGGCATCTTGGGCTTCCAGTCCAAGTTTGCGCTCCAGCGCATCGAGCTCGCGAGGTTCGCGCAGAACCGAGTGAACACAGCCGTCGCGCAGCAGCAGGCCTCCGCCGCGGTGCGCCAGACCGGACCGCTCCACTAGCCATCCGGCGCGCACGAGCAGGTCTGCTTCAGGGTTCATGCGCGCAGCCTGCAAAAGCCGCGAGGGCTGCACAAGGCAGCCCCCGCAGGAGAAATCGTCACGCAGCAGGATCGAATCAATCCGGCAGCGCGTTGATCTTGAGGTTGGTGACGCCCTTGATCAGCGAGGGAGTCGAACCGGGGGTCACCAGCGCCATGTCGAACACGATGCAGAAGCGGATCATGTTGGGACGCGGGCTGAATTGGTTGAGATCGGAGGGGTGCTTGACCCACGGGGTCAGCGATCCGGTCTGGATTTCCTGACCCACACCGTTGAGCACCACATCGCAGGGCTGGTTGCTGATGTTGGTCAGCGACTTGGCACCTTGGAAGCGCACGGCGAAGTAGGAACCTTGACCCGCTGCCAGTCCGTGGTTGAGCTGGTTGCCGATCGCTTCCTCGAAGTCATCGAAGCCTGAGATCGGGAAGTTGGCATCCGGTCCGCGATACTTCACCAGCAGATCTCCACCCTTCGTGGTGTAGATCACATCCATGTTCCAGCCGTAACGCTGGGCCGGATCAGGATTCGCGAGATCGTCGGGGTTGAAGCGCAGCAGGAAGAAGTTGCCCTGCGGTTGCAGCCAGCACGAAACCGAAGCCGTGAAGCTCTCCGGACGCTTGCGCGGCAGCACCCACGCTCCCACCGAAACGTAGTCCTTGGACTCAGGATCGAGGATCGAATTGAACGGAGCCACCAGCGGCGCGATCAAGGCGCGCGTGAAGGTCGCCGGAGGACCATCCTCCACGCGGATCAGACCGGGGCTGCCCGCTCCACCGGTGGCGTTGTCCACCGAGGCGCCGGGCAGCACATTGAAGTCCGTGATGCCACCGGCACCGCCGCTGATGTCGACGCGACCCGCCAGCTGGGCGAAGTCGATCGCCGGAGCCTGCAGACGGACGGCACCGCCCGAACCGCCACCACCCGGGGCCGCGAACTTGGCGCGATCCGGGGAGACCGTCGGCGGAGCCGGGATGGTGATGTTGGCCGGGTCACCCGAGCCACCGCGACCACCCGCGGCATCGATGCTGCCGGAGAGCGTGATGCGAGTGCCGGAGACCAGTTGGAAGGCACCACCGCCACCGCCACCGCCAGCGCCGCTGTGGTCCCAGTAGTCGGTCATCACGGCGTTTCCGCCGCCGCAGGGTGAGGTGAAGTTGGAAGACTTGGTGCCGAAGAGGCTGCCGCCGCCGCCAGCGCCACCGGACCCACCCACGAGGTAGCCCAGATCGGCATCGAGCTTGCGCTTGACGTGTCCGCTCTGGGGATCGGCCGGCTCCAGCGGGTACTGGGTACCCGGCAGGCTGTTGGTCGGAACGTTGGAAACGCTCTGCTCGTTCACGAGGTCGGGCGTGTCCGAAACGCCCGCTTGCCCCAGCAACGAGAAGCTGCCGCCACCGCCCGCGCGCCCGGGTTGCTGGACTGCGCAGCCCGAGTCCAGCGTCGCCGTCCAGGCAAGGCCGGTGTTGGTCGAGGCCGGAGCCACGTTGGAGTTGGGGAAATTGGAGCCGGGGTGCACCAGCGCCCCCGGTGCAGCACCAAAGCCACCATCGATGCCGCCGATGCCACCGCCCGCCTGACCGTTGTAGTCGTTGCCGGTGCTCGGCGCGGTACCCGGAATGTCGATACCGCAGGTGTACGGCGAGCTGGGGCTGGTGAAGTTCAGCAGCGACGTCAGGCCGCCGTTGTCAAAGCGCGTGGCACCGTTGCCACCAGAGCCCGCATTGGGACCACCCTGACCGCCGACACCGCCGAGGGTGTTGGCTGAACCGTGGACGGCACCATCGGCACCCGAAATGTCGATCAGACCGCCACCTTGGATGTCAACCGGACCGCGCACGAGAACCCGTGCGGGATTGACACCCGTGAAGGCCAGAGACGCACCGGGTTCCACGGTCAGCGAGGTGAACTCGAACTGTCCGTTGGTCACCGTGATCGTCGGCCAGGTGGCGGGATCGGCGGGCGTATAGCTGGTGATGTCGCTGTTGTCGAGCAGGCTGCGCTCTTGGCCGGCGATCGGGAAGGTCTGGCTGGTCGTGCTGAGCGTGAGCGTCGTGCCCGTGGAAACCACGAGGCGTCCCAGACGACCCGAACCGCCACCGTAGCCGCGCGTGAGGCGACCGCTGCCCCAAGTGGCGGCAGAGATATCGGTCTGTTGCAGCGCGGCGTTGTCGAATTGCTCGCCGTCGGCATCGGGCAGCACCACCGGCGACTGCGGGAGCACTTCCGGCACGAAAGCGACCTGACCGGGATTGGCCAGACCGTTGCCCGCCAGATCCTGCATCGCATTGGGGAAGGTCACGACGACCTTGCGCGGCTGCGGGTTGATGAGCGGATCACCGGCAGAGGGCATGCCGCCCGTGGCCGTGAAGGTCATGATGGTCTTCAGGTTCGCGAGATCCAGCGTGACGATGTAACTGCCCGCCAGCGTGGCCTGGTCGCTTGTCGTGGCGAGATTGCCGTCCAGGTCAACCTTGACCGTGGCACTGGTTGCCTGCTGCGTCAGCGAGCTCGCCAGCGTCACTGGGTTCATCACGTCGTTGAACTCGAAGCGAATCGTCGAATTGCGCCAGACGTTGGTGGCGCCGTTGGCCGGCTGGTTGGGAACGACCGCATTGGTCGTGGTGTTGAACACATCGACGAAGACGGAGCAGCTGGGCGCGCCAGGCACGTAGTCCACAGCCGAACTGGTGGTCGAAATCTGGCAGGAGAGACGGCTCTGGTTCTGCTTGCCGTTGGTGCCCTTGATGTAGGGCCCGGTCAGATCCTGACCGGTTCCAGGGACCTCGATCGAGTACGAAGCACCCGGCTGGAAGCCGTAGATGGGATTGCCCGTCGTGTCGAAGCTGAGCGAGGGACGGAAGATCACGCGCCGCGGGTTGGCGGGATCGACCAGTCGCGTACCGATCGGCACGGCACCCGTGAGGGTGTTGATCAACCGGAACGTCTCGGTGTTGATCGAGGAGGCCTGCACGGGCTGGGAGAACGTGATCGAGATCTCCTGGTTGAGTGCGATGCTCAACGGGGTGCACTGGACTTCTTGTCCACCGACGCCGCTGGGGCAGCCCAGCGAGCAGGTCAGGATGTACATGTCACTGGTGCCGCCGGAGGAGGAGGAGTCGCTGCCACCGCCGCTGCAGGCGGGGAGGAACAGGGCCAAAGATGCGGCCAGGGCGCTCAGTCCGAGGTGTCTCATGAGGACGCGGAGTGTGAGGATGGGGAGGCTCTTTCGATGCAGGATGGACGACTGCGGTGCAGCCGCCACCCCACCGGGGGGTACCTCGGGCGCATGCCAGACGAGGTTGGGGGGGTGCGCACTATAGGGTCCGACCGTCGAAGGTTGCCAAGGATTTTTGAACTCGGCACGGTTTTCGGAGGCAGGGAGGCTCCCCGCGCTTCGTTACCATGCCGGGGAAGCCGCTTATCAACTTCCATGCCCAAGCATACCCCCCACCGCAGCCCCCCTGCCGCAGGCTCCCGATCACCGGGGTGTGCGCTTGCGCACACCTCTCGGTCCGCCCCGCTCGCAGGCACCGTGCTGCTGCTGGTGCTGACCAGCCTTGCGGGCTGCAAGCCGGACCCCGCGCCCTCCCCCGCCGCGAACACCGCGCAAGCCGAGCGCACCGCCAAGCTGGACCGGTTGGTCGAGTTGTTCACCCCCCTTGCAGAGACGGTGACCAGCAACATCACGGACCAGCGTTTCATCGATGGCCAGGCGCTGCTGGCCGAGCTTTCCGGCCCGGATCCGGCGCTGGGCCAGTTGGCGCTTGCGCGGCTGCGTCAGGATTCGGGCCCCAAGCTTCCCAAGGATGTGGAACGCGCCCTGATCACCGTCGCGGCGCGAGCCGACCGTGAGGGCACGCGCACCCTGCTCGAGAATCTGGTGACGCAGTACGGCGCCGAGTTGTCGCTGCGAACGGAAGCGGTGCTGCTGTTTGCCGAGGTGCATCCCGACCGGGCCGTCGAAGTGCTGGAACCGTACGTGCGCAAGGGCCGGCAGGAATCGACTCTGCCGCCGGCGGAATTTCTGGTGCGCTCATGGATCATCGCCTGCGACAAGCTCGGCAAGGATCCGGTGCCGGTGCTCGCGGATGTCGCCACGAACCTCTACATGGACTCCAGCGCGCGCGTGATGGCGGTCAAGGCGCTGGGACTGCACCCGGAAAGCCGTCTCAGCCAGCAGGCCATCAGCGCGATCCTGATCGAGTCCACCGGCGATGGCTATCTGCGCCGCATGGCGGTGCAAAGCCTGCTGAAGCTGGTGCCGCGCGAGAGCGCCTGTCAGATCCTGACGCAGGTGGCCGATCGCGAGGGCGACACCAACATGCTGTTCTTCCTCAAGGACGTGCTCGACAAGAACTGCAGCCGATGATCACCGACACGCATGCGCATGTCTGGTGGTCGGACTTCGACGCGGATCGTGAGGAGGTTTTCGCTCGCGCCCAAGCTGCCGGCGTTTCGCGCATGGTGCTGGTCGGCACGGATGTGGAGAGCTCGCGGGCAGCCTTCGCGTTGGCGCGCGATCGCGGTTGGGTCCACCCCACCGCGGGCATTCACCCCCACGATGCCAAGGACTGCGATGCGCAGGCACGCAGCATCATCCGCGCGCTGTGCCAGCAGCGCGAGTGCGTGGCCGTGGGCGAGAGTGGACTGGACTGGTTCAAGCTGCACTCGCCGCGCGACGTGCAGCTGGAGGCTTTTCACTGGCATGCGGCGCTGGCCTGCGAGCTCGACAAGCCGCTGGTGATCCACTGCCGCGATGCGCACGAGTCGCTCGTCGAGGCCCTGGCGAAACATCCCGGCCTGCGCGCCGTGATGCACTGCTATTCCATGGGCGTGCCGGAGCTGGCCCCCTATCTGGAGCGCGGCCTGTACATCTCCTTCTCCGGAGTCGTCACCTATCCGCGCAATGAGGCCAACCGCGCCGCGGCGCAGGCCGTGCCGGCCGACCGACTGCTGGTCGAGACCGACTGTCCCTTCCTCGCACCTCAATCCGCGCGAGGCAAGCGCAACGAGCCTGCGTTCGTGCGCGAGACCGTGGATTGCATCGCGCGCCTGCGCGGTGTCTCCTTTGAAGAGCTCGCGCACACGACAAGCGCGAACGCCCGGGCGCTGTTTCGCTACGGGTGAGCGGAGCTCAGTCGACCAGCGACCAGAGCGTTCCGTCGTTGCCGCCGACCGAGCCCGTGCGCAGGCCCGAGTTCATCATGCCCGCCGTGTCGTAGGCCTCATCGTATGAGGGGCCGTAGCCGCCGCCTGCCGGATCGCCCGAGTAGCGGTTGGCCTGACGGTTGTTGCAGCTGAGGAGATCGCCTTCGCTCGAGATAAAGAAGGCGCGCGTGCCCGTGCTGCCGACTTCCACCGGCCAGGCATAGCAGCACCAGCCGACCTCGTTGTGATCGGAGTGCGGGAAGTTCGCAGCGTCCGCGCCCCCGGTGAGAGCCTCGGGTGCTCCGGCCCAGGCGAGATCGGGGAGCCACATGCGGAAGTGATAGCCCGAGCGCGTAATCAGGCCGTTCTGCACGGTGCCGAAACCCTGCGGCAGGATCGCCGGATTCAAGAGATCGCCCGCACCGCCGGCAGCCGGCGTTCCGTTGTTCGTGACGCGCAGCGGAACCGCGCCGGAGAGTTCCGCGAAGTAGCCGTACTCGCCGGAGCCATCGCCATCGCTGTCGATCGCGCCGCTCGACTGCAGCTGAGCCTGAGCGGTGCTGACGGTGCGCAGCGTCGCCAGTGCCGCGGCTTCGTTGGCCGCAAGCCGCGCGCTCAGCAGCTTGGGGATCGCGATCGAGGCGATGATGGCAATGATCGCCACGACGATCATCAGTTCAATCAGCGTGAATCCGGCCGTGTTCGTTTGTTTGCGCATGTTCTGACTGCTCCTCCGAGGCCGCTGGAGTTGATCGGCCGACATGCAGCTGCGGCTGGAACCCAACTCTCCAATCCGCTGCACGCGCGGGCCGCCGAGCGAGCTCGACGCTTGAGAAAAAGCGCAACGCCCGCCCGACGTATGCCGGACAGGCGCTGCGTTCAACAGCAGGCTCGACCTGCTGCCCCCCCGGTCAGCGCAGCCGACGGTGTCGACTGCAGACCGAGGCTTGATTCGTCACTGGACGGGCGTCCAGATCGTGGTGTCGTTGCCACCGGCAGTGCCGATGCGCAGGCCCGAGCTCATGTCGGTCGGGTCGTTGTAGCACTCGCCGTAGTCAGGCGCCGTGCCGCCCGCGGTCGGATCGCCGGTGTAGGGCGTGGCATGGCGGTTCTGGCTCTGGAGCAGATCGCCTTCCTGGTTCACGAAGAAGCAGCGGTTGCCCGTGCCGCCGACATCAGCCGGCCAGGCGTAGCAGGCCCACATGATCTCGCCTTCGTTGCTGCCGGGGAACGGAGCGGCCGTCTTGCCGCCGGCGGCATCTTCCGAGACGCCCTGGAACGAGCCGTCCGGCAGCCACATCTGGAAGAAGTAGCCCGAGCGCGAGACCACGCCGTTGGCAACCGTGCCGAAGGCCGTGGGCAGGATCGCCGGGTTGAGCAGGTCGGTGCCCGCAGCGCCGGCCGCAGCCGCGCCAGCGTTACTCACGCGCATCGGCACGGAGCCAGCCAGTTCCGCGAAGTAGCCATACTCACCCGAGCCGTCGGCATCGGTATCGATGGCGCCCGAGCTTTGGATCTGCGCCTGCGCCGAGCTGATCGAACGCAGCGTCGAGACCGCAGCGGCTTCGTTCGCCGAAAGGCGAGCGGCCAGCAGCTTCGGGATGGCGATCGAGGCGATGATGGCGATGATGGCCACCACGATCATCAGTTCGATCAGCGTGAAACCTGAATTCTTGCGACTACGAATCATGTGTTTTTCCTTCTTTGACCCCTCGTGAGGCCGCCTTGAGGCCCCACTTCCCTTGCTCCCGGACTCCCCCCCTGCGGGGGTCATCCTCTCCTCCGTCCAGACCCGCGTGGGTCCGGCCCGGGGGTATGCGTTGACAGCGTGTTTCTTCGGCAGCGCCGCTTCGGCTCCTTGAGGAAAAGCCGAAGCCTTTCCCAAGTCCGGAACCGGAGCTCAGCCGCCTTGCGAGCCCAGCTTTCCGACGATGTCCAGGATCGGCAGGAAGACCGACATCACGACTCCCCCGACGATGACACCCATCACGGTGATCAGCAGCGGCTCGATCATGCTGGTGAGCGACTTGACGGCCGCCTTGACTTGCGCGTCGTAGAACTCGGCGATCTTCTCCAGCAGCGCTTCGAGCGATCCCGTGCGCTCGCCGATCGCGATCATGCGCACCACCATCGGCGGGAAGACCTTCGAGCGCGAAAGTGGCTCGGAAAGCAGGTTGCCGCCGCGCACGCTCTCGCGGCTGTCGAGCACGGCGCGCGACACGACGCGGTTGCCCGCGGTCTCCGCCACGATGTCGAGCGTCGACATGATCGGGACGCCAGAGCGGATCAGCGTCGCGAAGGTGCGCGAGAAACGCGCCAGACAGACCTTGCGGACCAGAGGTCCGAAGACCGGCAGGCGCAGCGCCAGCCGATCGAAGAACCAGCCACCCATCTCCGTCTTGGCGAAGAGGAAGGCGCCGGCGATCAGGCCGAACAGGCCGCCGAAGCACAGTCCCCAGTTGGACTTCATGAAATCCGCCGTATCGAGCGTCAGCTGCGTGATCGCAGGCAGCTCGGTATCCATCGAGTCGAACACGGAACGGAAGCCGGGCACGACACCCAGCATCAGGAACGAGGTGATGCCGATCACCAGCACCATCGAGATGCACGGATAGGTCATCGCGGAGCGGATCTCGCGGCGCAGGTTCTCGCTGGCTTCCTGATAATCCGCGAGGCGCTCCAGAATGATGTCCATCTGGCCGGAGACTTCGCCTGCGCGCACCATGCTGATGTAGAGCGGATCGAAGGCCTTGGGGCACTTCTCCATCGCTACGGAGAGGTCGACGCCTGAGCGCACCTCCTCCACCAGCACGCCCACGGCCTTCTTCATGCCGGGCGTCTCGGCCTGCTCCGCCAGCACTTCCAGCGACTCCAGCAGGGCCAGGCCGGCGCCGACCATCGTCGCCAGCTGGCGCGTGAAGATCACCAGTTCCTGCTTGGTCGCCGACGGGCCGCCGGCAAACAGACCGGAGCCCTTGGCGCCCAGCGAGAACTGAAATCCGCGCAGCTTCTGCTCCTCGACCATCGTGACGACGAGGTTCTGGCGCCGCAGCTCGGCCAGGGCTTCGCCCTTGTCGCCGGCCTGAATGGTGCCCTCGACGGTCTTGCCGCCCGGTGCCTTCGTTGCGTACTTGAAGCTGGTCACGATTCCGATCCGTCCTTGCGGCCGGAACCGGCCGCTTTCAGTCGTTGAGCGTCACGCGGAGCACTTCCTCGAGTGAGGTCCTGCCGCGCATGGCGTTGAGGAGACCGACGCGCCGCAGCGAGATCATTCCCGCTTCGACCGCATGGGCCTTCATCTCCAGAACGGATCGGCGTTCGACGATCATCCGCTTGAGCGTGTCATCGAGATAGAGGGTCTCCAGGATCGCGAAGCGACCCTTGTAGCCGTTGTTGCAGCGCGGGCAGCCCTCGGGCCGCGCCTTGAAGAGCCTGATACCCTCGATCTCGGCCGGCAGGTAACCCACGGAAAGAAGTTCGCGCTCCGGCAGCTCCAGCGGCTGGCGGCAGCCTTCACACAGCTTGCGCGCCAGACGCTGCGCGCCGATGCACAGCAGCGAGCTGGATACCATGAACGGGTCGACGCCCATGTCGATCAGACGCGTGATCGTGCTGGGCGCATCGTTGGTGTGGAGCGTCGAGAGCACCAGGTGGCCCGTCAGTGCGGCCTTGACCGCGATGTCGGCGGTCTCCGTGTCGCGGATTTCCCCCACCAGAACCACATCCGGGTCCTGGCGCAGGATCGAGCGCAGCGCACCGGCGAAGGTCAGCCCGCGCTTGGGATTGACCGGCACCTGGTTGATGCCGTCCATGCGGTATTCGACCGGGTCTTCGACGGTCACCACGTTGACATCGGGCGTGGCGACCTCGTGCACGCAAGAATAGAGCGTCGTGGACTTGCCGGAACCGGTGGGACCGGTCACGAGCATCATGCCGTAGGCCGCGTTGATGGCCCGGCGGATGTCCTGCAGCGAACGTTCCTCGTAGCCCATCGTCTCGAGCTTGAGCGCGAGGTTGCCTCCATCGAGGATGCGCATCACCGCCTTTTCGCCGCCTACCACGGGCAGGATCGAAAGACGCAGGTCGATCGTACGACCTTCGTAGCGGATCTGGAACTTCCCGTCCTGCGGCGTGAATCGTTCGGCGATGTCGAGCTGCGCCATGATCTTCAGGCGCGAGATGAATGCGTTGAGGATCTGCTTGGGCATCTCCATCGCCTGGCGCATGTTGCCGTCGATGCGGTAGCGCACGCGCACCTGCTTCTCGCCCGGTTCGATATGGATGTCGCTGGCCTTGACCTTGAGTGCCTCGACGAGCACGGCATTGACCAGCCGCACGGCCGGAGCGTCTTCGCTGGTCGCGGCCGCGCCGACCTCGCCGAGCTCCTGCACGTTGTCCGTCTCGACCTTGACCTCGAGATCGGCGCTGGCGTTGACCTCGCCCAAGAGCGTCTCGACCTGCTGCGCGCCCGTGCGATAGACGCGCTCAAAGGCGCGCTGCAGCGCGACAGGCTGCGTCACGAGCTGGCGGATCTGGCAGCCCGTGCGGCGGCGCAGATCATCGAACAGCAGCACATCGAAGGGATCGACCACCGCCAGCGTCAGGATGTCGCCGTTGCGCGAAAGCGGCAGCACCTGCCGCTCGCGGCACAGTTCCTGCGGAATCGCTTCCAAAGCGCGCGGATCCGGAGTGATGCGACCGATGTCAACCGGCGCGATGCTCGAAGAGCGTCCGACCGCCTCCAGCAGGCTGTCTTCCTGCAGGGTGCCGGCGTTGAGCAGGCTGTCGAGCACGCTGCCGCCCTTGTCGCGGGCATGGTTCCAGTCGTTTTCGCTGACCAGACCGGAGTCGATCAGGATGCGCTTGATCTTGACGGAGACCTGCACCATCACGCCGCTCCCCGCACCAGCGCCCGCAGTTCGGCCGGATCACTCAGCGCGCGCTCGGCGTGCTGCATCGTGACGCGACCGGTCTTGACCAGCTCGGAGAGCGATTGCGCCATGGTGCGCATGCCCAGACGCGCGCCGGTCTGGATCTGCGAGTAGATCTGGTGGCCCTTGCCGTCGCGAATCAGCGCACGAACGGCCGAGTTCGCCAGCATGATCTCCGCGCCCAGCACTCGACCGCGGCCCGAGGCGTGCGGCAGAAGCTGCTGGCAGAAGACCGCCTCCAGGGAGAACGAAAGCTGCGTGCGGATCTGCGTCTGCTGGTGCGCCGGGAACACGTCGATGATGCGGTTGATCGTCTGCACGCAGTCGGAAGTGTGGAGGGTTCCGAACGTGAGGTGGCCCGTCTCCGCAAGGGTCAGCGCCGCCTCGATGGTCTCCTGATCGCGCAATTCCCCCACCAGCACGAAGTCGGGGTCCTGACGCAGCACGCTGCGCAGCGCGTTGTGGAAACCATGCGTGTCGGTGCCGACCTCGCGCTGCGTCACCGAGCAGCGATTGTGTCGGTGCGTGAATTCGATCGGATCCTCGATCGTGACGATGTGGCCGGCCTGCGTCTTGTTGATGTGGTCGATCATCGCCGCCAGCGACGTCGACTTGCCCGAACCGGTGGCGCCGGTGACGAGCACCAAGCCGCTCGGCAAGTTGCAGATCCGCTCGCAGACCGCCCGCGGCATGCCGAGTTTCTCGAAGTCGGGCACGGCGTGCGGAATCGAGCGCATCACGGCCGCGACGGCACCCTGCTGATAGAACACGTTGGCGCGGAAGCGGCCGAAGCCTTCCAGCCCGAACGAACAGTCGAGCTCCCAGTCGCGATCGAGCTTGGCGATCTGCTCGCTCGTGAGCACGCTGGTCGCAAGCCGGCGTGAATCATCGGGCGAAAGCGGCGGGTGATCCACGGCCAGAAGCTCGCCGTCGATGCGGATGCGCGGCGGCGAGTTGGTGGAAATGTGCAGGTCGGATCCGCCCTGTCGCACCATCAGCGACAGCAGTTCTTCCATGGTGATCATGTGCGCGCAGCCTCGTGGTCGCAGAGATCGACGCGCGCGGGCCTGTGACTGAACGCCGGGAAGATATTTCCGTCCACCAAAGCAGGCGACCCGCCTTGCGGCGGGTCGCTGTCGGCATCGACCTGCCTGCAGGCCGATTCGGGTCTGAGCGTTTGTCGCAGCGCTCAGGGCGCGGTGACGACGATCTCGACGCGGCGGTTCTTGGCCTTGTCCTTGTCGGACTTGCCGCCGGCGACCGGGCTGTGCGGGCCGTAGGCCATGATCACGCAGTCCGCGTCCTCGATGCTGCAGTCGGAGACGAGGAAGTCGAGCACCGCCTTGGCGCGGGCGTAGGACAGCTCGCGGTTGGACTCGAACTTCGACTTCTTGATCGGCTCGTCATCGGTGTGACCTTCGATCATGTAGTGCATGCCGGCGTGTTCCTTGCGGAGCAGCTTGGCGACCTTCTGGATGGCGTCCTTGCCCTCCTTGGAGAGCATGGCCTGACCGGAAGCGAAGGTGATCGAGGAGGGAATCGAGATCACCGTATTGCCGTCACGCTTCGAGACTCCGATGCCCAAGGCATCGAGCTCGGGGTTGGTCTGCACGGGCTCTTCCTTGACGACGGGCTCGATCACGCGGGCGTTGGCATCGGCCAGCTGACCTTGCGCGGTCTCGAGGTTGCTCTTGAGCTTCTGGATCTGCGACTTGAGCGAGGTGCGCTCTTCGCGCAGACGTTCGATCTCCGCGTCCTTCTCCGTGATCGCCTGCTGATGCATGCGGCTGGAAACGCAGGAGACGAGACCGGGGGACAGAACAAGCAGAGCGGAGAGTAGGAGGCGGGTCGAGGTGAGATTCATGTGCGGGTCGATTCGGATTCCGAAACACTCCGGAGCGGCCCCTCGCCGCAATCCGGGTATCCGTTGCATGCGGGCCATCCAAGCAACCCGCGCGCTCGATTCCAAGCCTGTGCTGCGCGCTTTTTCAGGGAACGGGCCACCAGGCGGCCAGCCATGACCACTCGCACAGCACCACGAGGATGCCCATGGCCAGCGCCGGTCCGAAGGGCAGGTACTGACCCATCACGCGCGCTGCCCGGCAGGAGGCGAGCCAGCCGCGCCGCGCACTGCGCTGCGCCACGCGCCGACGCAGGAAACACAGCCAGCGCAGGATGTTGCCAACCCCCATCACGCTGCCGATCAGGGACGCGACCATCAGCGCGACGAGGGCGCCGATCGGCCCGATCAGACCGCCGCCGGCCCCGAGGAGCTTGACGTCGCCAAACCCCATCGCGTCCTTGCCGAACGCCCTGGAGCCCAGTACACCGATCGCCCACAGGACCCCGGCTCCCGTGGCGATGCCTGCCAGCGAGTTGGTCACCGCGGCCATGCGCGAGGGCACCCCCTCCGCAGTGCCGTCGATCCACTGCACGCACAGTCCGCCGCGGTGCAACTCAGGCACCAGCGCGCTGAGAACGGGCGCGCACAGCATGCCGCCGATCGAGACCCAGTCGGGAATCTCAAGATGATCGAAGTCCACGAAGGTGGTGACCAGCAGGCTTGAGGCCACGAGGCTCCAAACCAGCGCCAGCGGCCACTGCTCCGGCAGGCAGCGCCAGCCGACATACAGCCACAGCGCGGCATTGAGCGCCTCGACCAGCGGATAGCGGAACGGAATCGGCCAGCGGCAGCCGGAGCAGCGCCCGCGCTGGATCAACCAAGAAAGCAGCGGGATGTTCTCCCGCCAGCCGAGTTCCTTGCGACACTGCGGGCAGCGCGAGCGGCGCGGGCGATGAACCGTCTCCCGGTCGTAGGGATAGCGGTGGATCACCACGTTGAGGAACGAGCCGACGAACAGCCCCATCACGCCCCACCACACCAGCAGGAATTCCTTGGGCAGGTCCAGCGGGTTCAACGCGCCTCCTCGGCCTGCTCCCAGGTCAGCTGCACGGAGTCGACGAAGGGCGGCTGCCAGTCCGGCATCGTCCCCACCACCAGTTCGACCCACATGCGCACGGAGGACTGCGGCTCGATAAACAGCGGATTGGGTGCGGCCTTCTCGAAATCCAGCCGGGCGGGATCGGAATCCGGGATGAACAGCACGCGCCAGTTCGAGGGCTCCCCCGCGCTGCGCACCGTGGCGTTCGTGCCGCGCGGCTGCCAGCCGGTGGTCGCCACCGAGCGCCAATAGCCGACCTTGCCCGTCGGCGGCAGCGGACCGGAGATCACCGAGTAGCGCAGGGGGCGACGCAGCGGATTGCTTTCCAGCGGCGGATCGAGCAACAGCGGCGCGCTGCGCACTTCGTTGTGACTCAACAGCGGCGCACCGGCCCCACCCAGCATCCACAGCACGGACTCATCCTTGGTGCGCGGCTTGGGCAGCTTCCAGCCGGCTGCATTGCGCACGCGGATCTGACCGCCGGCGACCAGCAGCAGCGGCACACTGCTCTCGAGGCTGCCGTCGATCACCAGATCGCCACCGGCGATCAGCACGGTGGCGCTGTTCTGGGGAGTGGAGCGCGCGTTCGTCAGCCACGCGGAGAGCGACTGGCCTTCGGGGCATTCCAGCGCCTTGCCCGGCGGCGCCGCACGGACCAGATCGCCCTGCAGGTGCAGCTTGCCCTGAGCGCGCAGCACGACCAGGCCCGGCTCCGCGCCGAGCACGCAGCGTCGCCCTTCGGGCAGGCGCAGACTGGTGGCCTGCACATCGCGGCGCTCCTCATTTTCTGCCAATTCGACATCGCCGTCCGCGCCGCTGCCGGCAGCCAGCGGATACCGGACCTCGACGCGGCCCGTGTCATCCCAGACAGCCGTGCCATCGCTCGTGGGCTCGACGATCGAAGTCCGCAGATTGTGACTCAGGAACTCCTCGTTCCATGACCCGACGCTGAGCTGCGCCCCGCTGCTCGCCACCTGCAGCGAGCGCGGGAAATAGTGATCCACGGCCAGCAGGCGGCCGGCGCTGAAATCGCGCATCGCATACGCATCGAGCCCTCCGCTGGGCTGGAAGCGCAGGATGCCGCGCTCACCGGGGCGCAGCAGGTCCACCGGCACCAGCTCGATCAGCGCAGCGCGCGCGGCGGCCTGCCATTCCTCGGCCGAAGCGGAGCTGCGCACGCCCGCAGGCTTGGGGCGACGCTCGCTGGTCGGGTTGTTCTCGATCAGGCGCGCATGCACCAGCACTTCGCGCTGACTGCGACGCCCCACCGCGCTGCCCGGCATCCCGACCGAGAGGTAGAAGTCGCGCCCATGCAGGCTCGTTGGATCGATCGGCTTGTCACAGGCGACGTAGAGGTAATCCTCGGGAGCGAGCGGATACGGCAGGCCACCGTGACTGGCAGGAAAGAGGCTGGGCTTGGGAATGCGTTCCGCACGCGGATCGTAGAAGATGCCCTTGCGGCGGGGACTGTCGAGCTCGACGGTGGTGAACTTCCATGCAAGCGGCTTCGCGAGCTGCGTGCCCTGCAGGCTGCGTAGGGCATCCGGGCGCGGGAAGGCCGACAACTCCACCGTGTACTCACGGCCGGGCAGATAGCCGCCATCGCGCAGGTCGGCCTCGCAGGGAATCGCCGGACGGAAGATCAGGCGGTGGCCCTGAGTCGTGAACTCACCGCGAGCTCTCACATCCTTCGAGCGGATCGTGATGCTCTCCGCCGTCACGCTGGAGCGATCGAGCTCCTGATTGAACTCGAAGACCAGCTCTTCATTGAGGAACACTCCCTGCGTGCTGCGTGGGGAAATCTGCAGCAATTGCAGCGGTGGCGGCGCTTCGCGCTCGGCCGGCTGGCAGGCAGCGAGCGAGCACAGCAGCAAGGTCAGGCGGGCGCGAGGCACGCGAAGCATCCAACCCAAAGGCGGCCGCAGAAGCAAGCCGCGATGCCCGCGTGCACATGAATTCGGATGGTGAGAGGCCCGCCTCCCCGGCCGAGCCCGGCCGAGCCCGGCCACTTCCAACGGCGCACCTCTGAAAAGCGCACCCGTGAAAAGCGCATGGCCCGGCTTGCGCCGGGCCATGTGTACAGCAAGTCTCAGCTGCTTTCGCCTTGCCGGCGAGGCATCAGAACTTGAACGGCACCCGCAGGAAGTCCATCTCCGGACGCGGAGTCTGGAAGCTCAGCGAGGAACCATCGCTCAGGATGTCGAAGTCCACACGGAAGCGGAAGAACACGAAGTCCTTAGCCCCGACGTAGGTCTGGATCAGAGCGGGATCGTCCAGGAAGGTCGTCGCCGTCGCAGTGGCCGAGGCAGGATTGCTGCTGGGGTTGGTCAGGTCAGGCTCACCCGCCGCGTTGGCCTTCGCAGCCTGGAAGCGGATCCGGATCGCCGAGGAGGTCGGCAGGCTGTCCGCCGTACCGTCCGTCGAGATGCTGAAGAAGCGCGGGATCAGCGAGAGCTGGCTGCCCGCACCGAAGGTGCCCAGCGGCGCACCGCTGGTGGCCACCGACACGCGCATCTGACCGCTGGTCGCATCCCAGGTCGCCGCGACGACTTCGAACTTGCTGACCGTCGAGCCCACCTGCATGCGCAGTTGGAAGCGACGCAGCAGCGACGCGTTCTGCTTGTAGATCGCGTCGAGAGCCGTGCCGTCGAAGACCACTGAGCGATCATCCGCCGTGATGTAGGGCAGCGTGGGCTCGTTGGCGATGACGCCGGTGTAGATCGAGGGCAGCTGCGTCACGACGCCGGCGGCCGAGTTGATGAAGCCCGTGGCGGTGTTGGTGCCGCCAAACAGGAACTCCACGGGTGCGGTCGTGGACGACCCGGGTTGAACCGTGGCACCGCCCAGGGGAATCCACTTGGAAACACCCGTCGAGAAGCGACCGAACTGCGGCAGCAACTGGCTCCAGGAACCCGGCGTCTGGATGTTCGCCGGAGTCGAGCCAACCGGGGGCGGACTGATGATCGAGCGGACCGGGTTGATGGTCGCGTTCGAGGGGATCTTCAGGTCGCTGAGGTTGGGGTCGTTGTTGAGACGCTGGACGTGGATCTGGATGATTCCAGGACCACCGTCGCCGCCGGCACAGGTCACCACGTTGTCAGCAGCTCCGTCGTTGTTCGTCGGACCGTTGCCAACCGTGTTGGTGAACGTGTAGCCGAAGGATCCGGAGACCACTTCGCACTCCGTCGTCGTCGGAGCCGTCGACGGGTACGAGTTGGCCGGCAGAGCGTCCAGGGACGGGCCGGTGGCAATGCCCGGCGCCTTGGCACCGCCCGCATCGTTCTTGCCCGCACCGCCCTGACCACCGCGAGCAAAGATGCCCGCACCGAAGCTCGTCTGGCAGTTGGAGAGATCCACCTGCGAGGCCGACTGCAGGATGACGTGACCGCCCGAGCCACCGCCGGAGCCGCCACCGATGCGCGTGACGCCACCGGAGGCGGAGTTTTCACCGCCGCCGCCGACACCACCGCCCGCATCGATCACACCGCGCTGGCCAAGACGGATGTCGCCCAGCGCAAGGATGGAGACAGAGCCGCCGCCACCGCCGCCACCGCAGCCCTTTTCATCGCCGCTGCAGAGGAACGGAGTGGTCGGGAATGAAGCCGTATTGCACGAGTCGCCACCGCCACCACCGCCCGCGCCAGCCCAGATCTGAGCCAGCTCGCCGCGGATCACTTGCCCCGCAGGGGTCACCATCAGTCCGAGGAAGTCGTTGGTGGAATCGGTGTCTGCGAACGGGCGCGCGCCAACAATGCCGCCCTGCGGCTTGGTGCCGGCACCCAGCAGAGCATCGCCGGAACCCGGCGTGCCGGGGAAGCCCCGTTCGGCATCCAGACCGATCGCAGTCTGGTCGGGGCAGGTCGGGCGCTGCACTTCAAAGACGTTGGCACCGAGCGCACCACCACCACCACCGCCCGGACGACGCAGACCGTCACCACTGGCCTTGAAGCTGCTGTGACCGCCCTCGCCACCGAGACCCGGGAGGTTGAAGGCACCGAAGCCGTCCTGACCCTTGGGCGTCGACTGCGTGGTCAGGTAACTGCCGGAACCGCCCTTGCCGCCACCGAGGTTTCCGTCAGAGCCGATTTCGGGGATGCAGGTTGTGTCGAGCGTTGCCACTCCGCGGTTATTGGAGCCCTTGCAGACGAGTCGTCCGTTGATGACCACGTTGCCCGAGGCAAGAATGCGCAGCGGGTTGGGGCCGATCGCGGTGACCGAAGAGCCTTGGTTGATCGTGAAGTTGCGCACGTTGACGACGCCGTTGACGACAGCCTGAGTCGCCGTCTGGTTGGCGTTGGTGATCAACGTGAAGGTCGTGTCGAGAATGACGCTCTCGGGCGCCGACCCGGCGACGGCGCTGCCGACTTCCCAGTCGAAGTCCCCGCCAGGGCCACCCGTGCCGTCGAAGTCGAAGTTGGGCTTGAGGGTGCCGCCCTCCCAGACCGCACGCGGAGCCGCAGGGTCGGAGAGCTGGGTGCTCTGGTCTTCGAAGAAGTCCGAGCTGAAATCCTCGAGCAGTTCATCGACCGAGTCGCCGGTGATCGACTGAACGCGGAAGGCCGCAACCGGCACATCCACCAGGTTGACGTCGCCGACGAGGTCACGCAGGTTCGAGGAGAGCACCACGCGTAGCGTGCGATCCTGCGGGAGGATGCCGATCGGATCCACGCGGACGATGGCACCGGTTTCCGTGCAGTTGGCACTCAGGGTGGTCTCGTGAGCCAGCGGCAGCCACGCGTTCGTTGTGTCGTCCTTGTACTCCAGACGCACGGTTTCCGCGTTGATGTTGCTGGACGCCGGATCCACCGCCTGGTTGATCGCCAGCACGATGCTGACGCGCTCCGAGATGTTGCTGTACAGGTTCAGCGGGGCGAGGAAGCCAGCCGGAACATCGGCACCCAGAGCGGAGTTGGGCACGGCGCGCGGCTCGAAATAGACACGATCCTCCGTGGCATCCGAGCCACCCAGCTCAAGATAGCTCGCGTTGAGCGTCGTCGCGTCGGTGCGCACGATCGCCGCCGGCGGCCCGCTCGTCGTGTCGACGAATAGCACGGTGGGCACCAGGGAGTTCGGCGTGGTGAAATCACGGGTCTGCCCCAGCGCAAGGCTGCTGCCGGACTGCGACTCCACGGTGAAGCCCGTTCCGCCGACGATGTTGAGGCGGTAGGCCAGACCACCGGGCGCGAAGCCTGCATCCGAGTAGTCCGACACGGTCGGGCAACGCGGGCTGAAGACGATGCGCTTGGGATCCGGAGTGTTGGTGCCAGGCAGGGTGCCCACGCGGAACTCACCCGACGCCACTCCACCGCCCACGCGGAAGATCTGGATCGTGTTGAGGTTGACGGTGCTGAAGTCGACCGCCTCGCTGAAGCGAATTTCGATCGGACGGTTGATCTGCCAGATCGAGCCGCTCTGGACCGAGATGGTTTCCACACGGAAGCCCGTGCTGGAGCCAGAGCTCGAGGAGCCTCCGCCACTGCAGCCGCTGAGGGTCAGGCCCAGCAGCAGCGAAGCCGGCAGGAGAAGGTTTTGCATGCGGATGTCGCGGGTCATGTGCTTGGGATGAGGTAGGAAAGCAGGACTCACTGACGGAAAGCGAAACCGAGCGCGGAAAGCGTCGGGGTAAGACCGGTCTCCGTGTTGGAGACGAAGGTCACGCGATACTGGAAGAACTTCGCGCCATTGATTTGGCTCAGGCTGCTGCGCCAGGTGTTGGTGTTCTGGAAGAACGTCACCGTGCCGTTGCAGGTACCGGTGTTGACCGGGCAGGAACCGGCGGGCGGGTTGGTCACAGGGCAGAAAGCCGGATCACCGTAGGGTCCGATGAAGCCAGCATCGCGCAGGATGTTGGCCGTGGTCGGAGTCACCGTGATCGCGCCGCGGTAGGCCAGATCGATGCGCGTACCGGCCGGCTGATCGACATCGCGCGGTTCCACCACCGGCGAGAGGTAGCTCGGGGCAGCGATTGTCGAGTCGAACCAGATCGAGTGAGCCCGGCTGATGCGCAGCACGATGTCCATCTCGCCGAGATAGACCGTGTTGTCAAAGCGCAGCGTGGCGGCGCCCGGCGGCGTTGAGGTCGGGTTGAAACCACCCGAAGCGATGTCGCTGAGGTCGGGGTTGACCTGCACGGCTGTTCCGGAGGAGTTGACACCGCCCGTGGAGAACGAGCGGAAGTTGGGACGCGAGGAGCTGTTGACCGCGAGGTTGATGTCCAGCGCATTGAGGCCCAGCGAACCCGAATCCGGGAAGCAGCGGAACTCCATCAGGATCGGCAGACCGATGGTCGGGACGTTCGAGTTGGTGTACGGGCAGCTGAAGCAGCCCGCGCCCAGACCGAAGACCACCGAGCAGACGATGCGCAGCTCGGCACCCGGGGCGTCCGAGATCGCACCCTTGGCGAGGATCGCGGTGTCACGCCAAGTGTAGTAGTCGTAGCTCGAGACTGGGCCCGTCTGGTTGAGCGGCCAGGGCATGATGGTCGTGGCGCCCGTCGCGGAGATCTTGCGATCCGCCGGGTTGATCACATAGCCCTCGGCGCGCGGGTGAACGATGCGCTGCGGGTCTTCGGTCGAGTTGAGCAGGTTCGCCGAGTAGATATCGCTCAGACCCGAGTTGACGTAGATCGGCAACAGGCTGTTGGGATCGATCGTCTCGTCGGGCAGCTTGTTGGAGTGCGACAGGCGCATCTCGAACAGGTCGAAGCTGTCGGCGACCACGTTGCCGCCCACCGGAGCCCAGTACAGGTGCTCGATGTCAACGTTGAACGTGGCCTCGTCCTGCAGACCGAAGCCCACATCGCAGTAGCGCCAGATGGTCTGCATCTTGCTGCCCAGCGCCGCGAGCGGCGTCTGCACGCCGAGCGCGAAGACGGGCATGTTGCCCGGCACAGGCACGGTGCGGTCGCAGGTGGCGGCCTGGCGCGTGACCGGGCGCGGCTTGACGATGCCCTGCGTCAGGTCGGACAGGAACTGACCGCGCAGCTCGGGGAAGGTGTCGTTGCCGATCTCGTCGATCGAGCTGAAGCGGAAGACCAGCGACTGGTTGTTCTCCGAGGCATCGGTCTGGTCGATGAAGAAGCGGACCGGGGGCAGGGGAATGGCCAAGGGGTTGCCGGCGAGGTCAACCGGGCCCGTCTCTCCGCTGCCGATCTTGATGAAGTAATCGTCGGTTGCGGTGTTGAACGTGTGCTGGAAGTTGATCACCGGGTTGAAGCTGTACTGCTTCAGGTCCGTCGAGGCGATCACGGAGCCCACGATGTAGTCGCGCGCCGTGGGAGGCGTGGCGCCATCGGGATCCACGCGCGTGACAGGCATGTTGTCAAAGGCCGTCAGACTGGCGGGGTCCATCGGCTCGCTGAAGCGCACCAGCAATCGCGAGTCGGTCGAGATTCCGGTGCCGGGCGTCGTACTGGACGGGTTGACGCTGGTGAAGCCGATGAAACAGTTCTGCAGGTTGAAGTTCACGACAGGATCCCAGACCGTCGAGATCTGGGCCGGCCAGA
>Ga0209668_10000044_pt1 | contig 47650 bp, 81 predicted proteins | sample FrelakmetPLP11PL_FD_187150 | JGI IMG/M metagenome (GOLD analysis project Ga0209668, IMG submission 187150) | Freshwater lake sediment microbial communities from the University of Notre Dame, USA, for methane emissions studies - PLP11 PL (SPAdes)... | ecosystem: Environmental > Aquatic >...
CTAAATAGATCATCTGATTTTTTACTGATTCCCCTTTTTTGGATGGTTGATAATGTTGGGTCTGTTTCAAGAATTTTCATTAGAAGCCCCACCTTAACTTTAAGCTCGTGGTTCTCTGGTCTTTTCAATTCTAAAATTTGCCTATCAAACTCTGTAAGCTTTTCGCCTGAAGAGGTTTGATATTTATCAACCAAAAGGAAATCTTGTAGTTCGTTAGCCAATTTTGGATTGAGGGGGATACCATCAAACTCTTTAGCTTTCAGTTTATCTTGTAGGACAGTTTGTACGTTTTGTACATATTGTTGTCTGTACGCTTGTTGTTTTTGGAGTTCTGCTTGTTTAGTTTCTTCTAACTTAGCAAGCTTTGCTGATTCTTTCTTAATTAACACCTTATGATGTTTTCCAGAAACAGACTCTAGATCTCCATAGTTTTTCAGTCTCTCAACTTCTGTTTCAACATCTTCAGGATCAAATCCTTGATCAGCTAAAGCTTGTTTGATTACAGCCACTTGATTGCTTTCTTGAGAAAGGTCAAGATCAGAGAAGCTCTGAATTGTATTATATGCACTGAAATAATCTTTTGGATCTACACCTTTAACAAATATTGCATCGAATGCTTGTTTGTAGTCTTCACCAAATTGACCTATGAAATTTTCTACGATGTCTATAGCACCTTTTTTCTTTTCTAGGTTGAACCTTTCTAGGAACTGTTCAGGAGTTGAGATTGGAGATTCTTCATCATCTTCTTCTTTATTAAATACACCTAGTTTAAATAGGTCATTTGATAAAGCAGCAAATTGACTAGGAACTTCTTCCTCGTCATCTTCAACATCAGCAGCTTTAGGAGCTTTTGTTACTGGAGCAGAGTCTTCTTCTTCATCTTCTTCATCATCGCCTCCTAAAAGGAAGTCTTGAATAGATGTAGATATATCATCCTTATTAGTGGATTTGTCTTCATCACTTTCTTCAGATGCAGGAGCAGCTGTTTTGTTTGATGATTTTTTTGGAGCAACTGGTTCATTTTTAATTTCAGTGACATCATCAGGAGATGATGCTGCTGTCTCAGGTGCCATTAAATCATTAAGAAGTTCTGAATTACCCATTCCCATTTCCATAGTATTTTCAATACTAAAGTTCCCAAATGGGGAAAGTTCTTGATTATCAGCCATATGTAGTTCTGTTTAAATCTTGGTTTATAATGTAAAAGTATATAAGTTAAACATAATATCAAAGAGAAGGAACACCTAACTGCCTAATTTTCAGGATAATATAGCATTAATATTTTTTACTCTAATCTAATTTGTTTAAAATGGAGTCGTTTATTATCCTAAAACTACGTATTGGAGCAATATCAGTGAGTGTAACTTGTTGTATTTCCACTCCCCATTTCTTAGCTTCAGCTCTCACCTTCTTTGTAAGGACATTATCTATCTCTGGATCTACGCAGTCATCTATAATTGTAGAGATGATGATGTTCTTTATGATAGACTGAGTCATATCAGCCAAAGCATCCTGAGCATCAAACACCTCAAGGAGAAATGTTTTTACGTCTGATATTCTATATTTGATCACTCCCTTAACAACAATGTTCTGTTTGTCCTTGGTGTATAGAGATTGAGCAGCAAGACTAAGTGTTGTTACAACTACATGTTGTGGTATCACCTCATCAAATATTGGAAGTTTCACGTGGAACCCTGGACCCAACACCTTTTTAAAATGACCAAATCGTAACATTACAGCTTCCTCATATGTGGGGATTATCACTATAGGAGTGAGGTAATACCACCAATTAGATAAAAGTTCAATCAGTCTATCAAACATTATTTAGTTTTTTTGTTCCTACCCTTTGCGTTTTCTTTAGCAACAGCAAGATCGTTTGCTTGGTTTTCTCTTTCAACTTGTAATTTCTCTCTTTCCACTTGAAGCTTCTGTGCAGCTAATGTATTCTTTGATTGAATATCAGCCATTTTCATTTGATAGTCTTTAGCAGCTTTTGATTGCTCATTAGCTAACTTGCTGATTTCCAACACATCAGGAACACCACTTTCATCTACATCAGGTAGACCTACACCTTTTGATTCAGCTGCAATTAAAGCAATTTCCTTTTTATTAATTCTGTCAAGCTCATTTTGATAGTCATCATGGGCAAGCTTCTGTTCATTTTGAAGTTGTGCTTGTTCCATTTGGGCTTGGGCAATTTGTTGTTGTTGTTCCATTTGTTGCTGCTGTTGCTGCATCTGTTGATCCTGCATCTGTTCTTGCCTGTCTTTCAATGTTTTGAACACCTTCTTCATCTGCCTAATAGAGTTGGTAGAATAGAGCTCTATTACATCGTGGAGACTTCCACCATTTTGTATAACAGCTTGAGACAACCCTCTAATTTCATCAAACATTCTCTTATCTTCAGGTCTATTGGTTAAGAACACCTTAAGATCCCTAAACTTTAGATCTGTTCCATTCACTTGTACAAAAGCTGATTCTCCTTCAGAGGTGATATATGATAATGTTGATTGTGGCTTTTTACTTTCTACATATAGAGAAGCATCAATAATTGCTTGGTATAATTGACCAAGAACATATTCATGTGCTACAAATAAAGGTTCTGTTTGAGAATAACTCTGTGTAAGTGCAGCGTTTGTACCTGTTGCAGATTCACTGGCTGAAATAGATCCCATCCTTTGCCTAGACATACCAATAAGTTCCCAACACTCATTCTTCAATTGCATAGCAAGTTGATATCTAGATTGAATCTCCTGCGTACGCGTAAGATCAATGTCCCTAAACTGATTGAAACTTGATGGGCTTTTTAGATTCTCAGGGCTGTCATCAATAAACATGACGCCTCTGTTCCTTGCTTCCATTTCCCAAATATCCAAAGCATCTTGTGCATCGCCATCCTTAGGAATAGGAATATGTCTGATAGATGTCAAATACACCTTACCCACTTCCTTCTCAAGAAGCTTGTAAAGCTGGTTCATACAAACATTGTACAACACTTGAAAAGGTTTCATCAAATCAACCAAACTCTTAGCTTCTGTGTTCTTCACCTCATGCACAAGTCCTATAATAGGGCAATAGCTTAGAAGTTTGTAAGGCTTGATGTGGTAGATGTCTGGACCAATCTTAGTTCCTTGATACCACTCATTAATCCATCCCCATTCCAATGACTGCTGCGTAGGAATAGTTCCTGACTTATAACTCTCATCTACAAGAACAGATTGTTCATTACCCACCTCATCCAAATAGATGAGCTTGCCAATCTTTCTCTTAGAGATCCAATAGGTTCTAACAACAACATATTTGTATCCAAATGAGGAAACATTTGATGTTAGTCCTAAGAAGTCTTTAAGACCATCATTGTTCTCCTTCATTTCACTCTCGATAATCATACGGGTCTGAAGGACCAGTGGATCATACGTGTCATATTGAACTGAGTCAATACCTGGCGTAGCATTTGGATTTCCCAAATTTGATTCACGGACATTAATTAGTCCATAGTCTTGGAGAGAACTTCTGAGGTGGTCTATTTCTTCTTTAGTTAAGTCTGGGATTGATTCGATGATTTCAGATAGTTCCATCACTTGCACTGTACCAGCAGCATAAGCACCCTGTGCTCTACCTGTAGGATCTGAAATATATTTTCTGTCAGGAGTGGTTAGGAAATATGTGTTCTTTGGATTAGCCACTTCGATGTTATATCCAACCTTTGAGTTATCCTCATAGATATGATAGAACTCTCTAGCAGATATTAACATATCTCTAAAAGCATCTTCGCTCTTTTCTTTTAAATTAAACTCAGCTTTTTGGCATGTAAGAACATGATTTGCCCATTTCTCAGCTACAGAAGTGTAAGAATCAATATCATCTTTCACTTCTTCCATTGTCATTTGTTGGATTTGCTCATCTTCAACTTCTTCTCCTGACATAGCAAGCTTTTCCATTATCTTTTGCTTTGCTTTGGATAGAACATAGTCTTGGAGAATCTGAGTTTTGTATTCAAGCTCTTCAGACTGCGAATCATCATCAAAAGCTTTCACCCTGAATGCATCAGGACGCTTAGATATTTCACCAACCAATTCATTAACTGGCGTGGTTATAATAGAATAATGTTTAACGTAAGCTGGTAGTTGAAGATCTGCTGTAAGCATTTCTGTGAAACTCTTCACTTGTGGTTCTTGATAAAAGTCTTCCATTCTTAGAATACCCTTAATAAGATCGTAGTTTTTAACAAATGTATCCCTATTCTTTACGTATTCAGCATAAGCCTTGTTTGCAAAGTAGTCCATTGTATTTTTAATCCAACTCTCGTCCTTCTTTTCCTTTTCAGTTTTAAACTGATCAGGGAATATATTAAGATAGGCATATCTTATCGTTGCGTCCTTTGTATATCTAATAATTGCCATTATGTAAAAAGTTTACGTTTTTTAGTTCCAAATAATCCTCCTGTGGAGTTTTCAAATAATCTAGCTTTTGGTCTGTTCTTTGAGAATAGTGATGCAACTCTTTCATCTCCTGATCCTCCCACTCTTCCCATGATGGGGTCCATCTTTAGAGCTTGGGCTATTGCTAGCTCTGCTGCCACAATTCTATCGAAGTTACCTTGATCATTATATTGTATAATCTCTTCTAGGAGAACAGGATCAAATATCTTACTCACCCCTATCATTTCTCTAATTAGATTACCATCTTCATCCTTCTCTATATGTATCACTTCCTCTGTATATTTCTTTAAACAGTTGTGAAGATAGTCAATAATCTTCTGAGATGAACGATGTATTCCATATTCCCTCTTTACAGTGGTGTTTGGTACAATTTCCATCAACCATTGAGGTTGTTTCTCTAGATAGTGAGCATCTCCCTTAGCTTTCATATACTCTATAAATGATATATCATCATTCTCACAAAGTGTTCTAGCGTTGTAAAACTTGATAAGTAAGCGAGCTTGTTCCTCCCATGTCTCTTTCTTATCAGGTCTTGCTACATATGATGCTACGAACATATCTTGATATTTCTCTCCAGTGATGTCATGCATTCTTTTATATACATAAACAGCACCTAGCGAAGAGCTATATGCAGATTGTCCCTGTCTGTAGGGATCCACTCCAGCTACGTATAATCCATAAGGAGGATTATTTACAGGGAATTCATATACAACAACAGGAGCATCCTTAGCATCTGAGTTCTTTAGAGGAAAGTTTGTAATTGGCATCTTATCTGTAAAATCATGTCCAATTTTCTCTCCATCAGAAAACAGTATAATAGGAGTTCCTGTTCTTTCTTGGTTTAGCAGTCTAGTCTTTTGACGCTTAGCAGACTCAATATCAAATATATTTGTATCCTCATTTAAGAATATATCATCCACTTCTAGAGGATAATACATCTTTTCTTTTAGATAGGCTATTCTATCACCTGCTTTCTTTAAACGCTCTAGGTTAGAAATGGTTATTTGATTCGCCTTTTCTTCGTTGCTAACCAACATACTAATGCCATGTAGATCGCTAGTAGAAGGAACCCCAAGAAACTCTCCAAGAGTGGACTGCTCTTTAGCTTCCATTCTATATTTGTTAGAAATGAATAGCCCATGTACTCTTGTTGTATCTTTTTCATTATTATACGTAAGGAAATTGAAATTGTCTACGTCAAACATTAAGCTTTTCGCATCCATAAATCTCTTCATATCACCACCTGTACCTGTAAGGATAGGAGAACAACCCCATCCAAATGGTGTGGTGAAACCAGGCACAGCTGCCTGAAACCCTCGAAGAAAACTTCCTTTACCAATCTCATCTATAATTAATTTACGTGGTTTTGTACCTGCAATAGCTTCCTCATTATTACCTTCATCTAGGTTACGAATAAGAATTTGAGAGAATGGTATTCTCTCTCCTGATTTGGTTTTAATACCAAGAGACACCTGGTTCTTCCAGTTGTCCTCAATTCGTTGCCATCTCCAAGCTTCTGGAAGGAAGTTGAGCCCCTTGTCAATCTTATCAGTGATAAGCTTAATATCTGGAGCATTAAGCCCAGCAATAATATTTTGAGAGTTTTCATCAAATGTTGCTCCCCATGCTATATAACTTGACTCGATAACAGACTTAGCCAAACGTCTAATCCCTAAAATTACCAATCCTTTCTTTTCATTCTGAGCCCTATCTATCTCATTAGTTATAATCCACTCATTATCTCTAAGAAGAGGATTGGAGTATTTCTGGGAAATACGTCCACGCTCATCTATAATATCCACCTCTGTATTCCAGAAGTTTAGGTGCCAATAGAGAAAGGGGTTAATATAAACCCCACCCACCATAGCTCCATTTAAACATAACTCCTTATGAAAATTAAAAAAAGCTCTATGCTCTTCACTTTCCTTGTCAGGAATCCTTGGCTGATTAATAAACCAGTCTTTATAATCTATAGATTTTATCATCCTCTACTTTTGAGGAAGTCTTCAGCCATTGTGCTTAATTCTCCCTTACCTCTCACCTCCACCTTAGCTTCCTCCATCTTCCTAAGCTTATCCACCACTTCTACTAGAGCAAGGTAGTTCTTCATAGTTTCTTGAACAAACTTACCCTGAGCTTCAATCGAGGCTATCACCATAGGTAACATTCCTCCTTTAGCTGTAGGTTTCCATTCAATTCTATCCTTAAGCTCATGAAGAGGATTGGCATCAACATATGCCCTCCAACTCTTGAGTTGCTCTTCAGCCCATTCAAGCTCTGTGTTAACATATGTAGTTTTCTTTATTACTGCCATGATGATTTATATTTATCAAAAGCATTGTCCATTTCTTGTTTAAGTTCCTTTATATAACTTATACAATCTCTAATTTTAGATGCATGTGCTTCAATAGTATCTTCAACATTACCAATTTCTCTTAAACAATCTCTTTTTACCCTTAGATACTGATCATAAGAACCATCTTCTTCTCCAATAAACTCTTGTATAACATCACAAGAATTTTCTGGATTACAAGGATATATGTCATTATCATTTCTGTCAAAAACTAAACCAGCTATTATTTCTAATTCTGTTTTTTCAATAGTCGCCATTATCTTCGTCTTTAAATAAGTTATCAAGGTCCATTCCTTCTCTTATAATCTGGTCTAGCTCCACATCATCTGTATGGGGAATATCCATTTCTAATTGACTTTTATACTTATATAAAGCATAAGATATCTCTTTATCTGTCAATCCCCACGTATCTCCATATCCATCTAATGCTGTTGACAGGTGTCTACCCATATTATATTCTGGGTAGGCTTTATGTAGTTCTTGTAATGTGCTAACTGCTTGGTTGTAATAATTCGCTTTTCTCATTGTAAAATGTTTACAGCACAAGTCCTGCTCCCTTGGCTCCTAGCTCTGTTACAGCTTTTTGTATAACAGATGATAGTATAGCCTGAATGTGGTCGTTTGCTAGCTTCTTTGTTTCTTCTGTAATTCCACCTGTAGCACATAATGCTCCAAGTCTTTCCATAATCAAAAATCCTTCTTGTGTTGTATTATAATTCATATTAGTTGGTTTAAATCGTCATCTGACAGTTTAATATTTATCTCGTTCTCCTCAATTATTGTATTGGGAATCTTATCAAAGTTTTCCTGTAGGTCTTTGGACATGTATTCTTTACAGAAAGAAATCCCTATAGCATCCTGATCATCATTCAGAATACCTATTATGTCCACATAATCCACTCCTTTATTATATAAATCTATAAGAGTTTCTACAAAGGCATTAACTGGAACCTTCCTTATACGTAAATTATCATCCATCTATTTCAGCTTTTAGCTCATCTTCACCATCTCCACTAATCACACTCAACCACTTATTCTTTGGGCAACTACATGAAAGACAAGCTGTCTTCGCAGAAAGCGTACACCCACAACTTGTACAATGTTCGTCTGGTCTCACAGTTTTCCATCCTGTAACTTTTCTATTCTCACTAAAATGTTCACATCCTCTACATATCTGCATACGTTCTTCACTCGTAGCTTGAATAGCCTCTTTCATATCTGCTGGAGGAACTAGCTTGTTTCTCCATCCTTCGTAAATCTGTGAAAAATTAAGCTTCATTGGTTTCTAGCTTTGATTTTATATATTCTATATCCAGTTGAGTTGTCGCTAGCGTTACATTAGCCCTATTCCTTCTAGCCTCTGTAATTGTCTCATCCTCAAGCTGTCTTTGGAACAATTCCTTCTTGGAGAGCAAACTCTCTAGGCGTTTTGCTGCTTTCTTAGAATTGAAATAAAACTTCCCAAATCCAGACAGCTCTAAACTATTACTACTTCTCATAGCCTCAGACAAACTCTGAAACTGGTGATTAATAACTGTCTCAATTGTCTTCTCACTAAGCAACATCTTCACAGACTCCACCCTAATCAAATAGTCTTTAACAGACATGCTCTTTGGCTTATTGTCAATCTGCATGTGTCAAATGTATTTCAAGCTTCAAATCATTATCAAAATTAAGACTTATAAGAGGATTGACCTTTGTCTTCGTACCCTCTTTAATTAGAACACCTATTCTCTTAAGCCTAGAAATAATATTATATATCGTAGCTTCTGAACTACTGTGCTTAGCACAAAACTCCTGCCTATTATTAGCATAGCTTATATTACCCTTAACAGCAGCAAATGCCACAAGCTGAACTTCTCTCTCTGTCAAATTAAGGGAATTAACGTCAGACAGGATTTTATAATACTTCTCAGCAAGCTGATAATTATCTGTTTGTGCTGCTTTAAGCTTCTGAGCTATTATTTTTCTAGTTGGTTCCATATATAATTAATACAAAGATAGACACATTTAACTTATTGACAAACAGCACTTAAGTTTATTTGTAAATGTTAATGCCATATTATGCATAAAAATTATTCTTCTTCTTCATTACCAAGCTTCCAAAACACAATCACTACATTAATAAAGAACAACCCAATAACCAATTCATCTTCCACAGAATCATCCTCAAGTGTGTAACGCTGAGAAGTAACACCTAATTTATAAAACTGTGTCTGTAACGTATTAACCTCCAACCCAATTGTCATCTCCTCAGAATTAATATATCCAAAGACCAAAGCCAAAATAACCAAAAACACTAAAGCATATAAAACCACCATATGTATATATTTAACTTTATTCTCTAATATAACCCACCCACCTTCCCTCAAAGGTAAGGGTCCTAATAATACCCACCAAATTTTTTTTTCTAAACCCCCCCCACCCTCGTATTTATGGGAGAGGAGGCTACTCCATATTGCGACCCCTCCTATAATTGGGTTGGTTGGGGCTATCGCCCCTTTGACTAAACAACCTAATTAAATCGAAAAAAATGAAAAAGCTAGAAATTTTGAGAAGAGAAGCTAAGAAATTACCAGGTGTGTTTGCTTACCAATCAGAGACTGAAGGTTGGAAAGGTAAAAATTATTATCGCTTTGCTTATGATGAAGAAGTGTTCACAGTGCACGAAGATGATGATTTTATTAAGGCTTGGGATAACAACTTGGTGCACAGCATTAAGATTGGTATCGCACCTGAAGGTGCTACCTTCTTTAACTTTGCTACAAGAGCTGACCTATTAGATGAAGCACGCTTCACAGCAACGCTTGCTGACATTACAGAGCGCAATGTTAAAGCGACTGCTGTTAGCAATCCAGAAGAACTTGTGTAACAAAAGGGGCTAACGCCCCTTTTTTATATATGTGGTGGGAATAATGACAATGATTAGGGTGGGTGAGTGTATAAGCTCATCCATTCTATTCATTTTCAATTAGTTATGTAAGTTTGTTGGATGAATATGAGGTGGTGTGTTCTACATCTATGTCCATTAGTGTTAAGTTTCACCATCGTAAATATGCCAAAACATATAGCATACATATAGCATTATATTAACCAATCAAAATCAATTAAATCATGCAGAAGCTATCAAGATTTATCATTCTATCAATATTATATGTATTGGTGTTTATTTTATTCTATTCTTTATTACCATCAATAGTATGGATATTTGGTGGTTCGTTCAAAGATGTATCACAGAGTGTTCCATATGTTGTATTCTCTGTTATTATTCTCATTCCTTGTCAGTCAATGATATTTAGTGAGTGTTTTGATGAGAATTTCTATCCAAAGAGCTAGATTTAAGGAGAGCTCCTGTGTTTCTACATGGGAGCCTATTTTTATTCTTTAATATTAAATATATACATTATGTTATACGTATTTCAAACAAAGATGCCTTATAGACATCCAGATGCTCTATATAATAAGAGAAAAGCTAGTTCATTAGGCTTATCCTTAGACCAATTTATTGATCTATATGAAGATGAGAAGCCTGATGAGATTGTTACTGTCTTCTCTATAGAGATGAATGTATTTATAGGTGTCATCAGCCCATTTAGCCCTGATTACCAAATTAGGGTGAGCCATGATATAAAGAAATGTATTCTTCACACAGAAAATGAATTAGCTATGGTGAAGGGTATATTTAGACAAAAAGGTGTAAAATATAAATTATTCCAAGTAGGGGAGAAGAACTCTCTTATAGCATTAACAGAAGAAAAAACAATAAGTTATGAAGAAGAAAGTTTTAGCAATAGTCTTAATTAGTATTATATTTGCAAGCTGCTCTAGAGGCTTAACACCTTGGCAAGCAGCTCAAGGACCACAGAAATGTGGATTATCACATTCACGTTAATCATTAAATTAATAAGTTTATGAGAACTGTAACGTTAACAACAACGGAATTTTATAGTTTTAAGCAAGTTGCATCCTTTTGGTTTGATTTATACATCAAGGGAGGATTTGTATTTGTAACAGCTAATGCTGATGCATTAGAAGCTTTAGGATATTAAGGGGTGGGAGAAATTAAACCCTTGTACCCACGCACTTGGGTTGGGTTAGACATAGTGATTCTGAATTTGGTTCTTTTACTCTTTATGTTTTGGTTGTAACCATAAGAATCACAGGTGGGAGAGTCTGCTGCCAGAGTGCAGACAAATTTGGGGGTAAACGGTTTCGACAGACTTGTGAGTGGTAAGCAAACATGCAGAGGGAAGGCGTTCAAACCTCTTTAATATCCATGCTAAACATTAAACGACAAGACACAATCTTTTCGTGTAGCAGAAGGTGAAGCAATTCTTGCTTCTCTTTTTAGCGAAGTTGCAATAGCAGCCTAGCTCTACGGGGTGGTAACAACCTGGCAACAGAAAGTTACACGTTTTAGTCAATGTTCCTAGTTCGAGACTATAAATAAACTAGGTGGTGGAAACGACCATAAAGGTCAGCCCTTACTGATTAGATTGTCAAGTTTTTTGTACAATTAACTTGACATATCAGATCTAAGCATGTGATAAATTTGTTTATTGACTTCTTGTTTGGACGTGGGTTCGAATCCCACTACCTCCACCAACCATTATTAATCATTAAATTTAAAAACTATGTTTGTAGAAGCACAGTTAGTATTTAGAAGTTATATGCCAGATGATGGCTTAGAGAAAGGAATGTTATTCCTAATTAATTTGGGTGGTAATCCACATATTCATTCATTAGACAAAATGCCTCCTAATGAGGAAGAGTTTATGAAGATTAATGGTTTTCCTGTCCTGCCATATATTATACATCAGGGTAATCCTAACATTTCATACTCAGATCAAATAATTTATGCTCATTCATCAGAAATAGGTTGGATGGATGAAGGAGAAGATTCTGATCATATTTATGATATAGAGCTCAAGAACATCAACAAAATTCTTGCAGAATATGATGGATGGGTTCATGTAGAAGTGGATGATGAAGGTTTTCCTACGTTATATGATGGTAAAATAACTATTCGTTATGCTGATGTAGAGGATGAATATGAAATTGATGAGGATGCTGATGATCCAATAGATGATGATTACAACCACATTTTTTAATCAAATTAATTAAAATGAAAATAATTAAAGAATTGCTTGGCATAGGTCAAGAAAGAAAGGTTTATGATTTTAAACCAGGATATAGAACAATAACACCTGATAAACCTGTTAGTTTTGAGAAATGGTGTAATGAATTCAAAGTGAGCTGTTTACATGGTAAACAAATAACATATTTAGGCTGATGATGTCTATGGTGGTTGGTTATAGCCCTCAGAGTGATTGCTGGGGGCTTTTTTTATTATTTAAACACAGAAAGCATGGCTACAATAGATATTCCTGATAAGATATGTCCTCATTGTAGTGGTATTAGATGGAGAGTTGAGCATAAAATTTTAGTATCAGGAAATAAGGTGGATGTTTATAGATGTGCTGTTAGAGCTATTGAAAGAAGCACTAGATGGAAACTCAATAATCCTGATAATGTTAGAGAGCACAATATCAAGAGCTGTAAAAATCGTAGAGATAAAGGATATTTCAAAACTCCTAAAGAACGAGAGCGCAGCAGATTGATATCAAAGAAAGAGCGTGATACATTAGTTAACAATTATGTATATAGACGTATTTTTAGCGATCCTGAAATGAAAGAATTAGATCGTATTGATATACCACAAGAACTTTTAGAAACCAAACGTAAACAATTATTACTAATCAGAAAAATCAAAAACAATGGCAAAGACAATTAAGACAAACAATGTTACAGATGTAATTAACGTAACAAGAGACATGGGAGATAGCCTAAACAACATGTATCAAAAGACTAAAGATTTAAAAGTAGCAGCTTTAGCTCTTTCAGGTTATAAAACAGCAATTAATGCTGGTAAAGCTCAAATAATATATAAAAAGCTTACAGGTAGCCCAGAAACTATTGAATTCTTTGAAAACTAATAACATGAGAGAATTATTAATCGATGCTATATTCGACTTATCAGGAGATGAGTATGAATCAGTTCAGGATGTATTAGAATTAGCTAAAGAGTCTGAAGCACAATTAGTTGAGAGACTAGTAGGTATTGCATGCTTCTATAGAGAGCAGTTTAATGACGTAAACCAATAAATCAACACATATGTCAGCAACATTAGTTTATTCATCAGAAATCAAAGAAAAGCATTATTTAGCAGCCAGTAAACTTATTGATGCTATTTTCTCAGAGAAGAAAAGCAAAATTGTAGTGGAAAGAAACAGATTCACCTACGTACCATCTAATGGAACTAGGAAGATGGTCATTAGACTTAAACGTTTCTAATAATTATTAAGGAGAGAGCCATGGTTATTCATGGCTTTCTTCTTATATTTGTATACACGCTAAACTATGTATTATGTTAACAATTTTCAGTGTTATAATAGTATTGATTGCTATATGGGTGCCTTTTGAAATATGGAGATCTCCAATGTATGATGATGATTTTAATCTAATAAAGCCATATAGAACATTAAAAGAGATATTTAAAAAGAAGAAATGAGCGAACAACCTATATCACCATACGTATTTCCTATATTAAAACATGCTGCTCTCTCAAAGACCACATACCCATATATAGGTAGAAAATATCGTAACCTATCTAAAGATGATGTTGTTAATGAGATTTGTGAGGAGTTTGGTATAGATATAGAAGATTTCTTTAAAAAGAAGTCTAGAACTAATAAATTTGTTGAACCAAGAAAGCTCTATTCATATATTAGAGTGTTTGAAATGGGGGCAAGAAGAGTTCATGTTGGTCAAGAGTTTGGTACAGACCATTCAACAGTGATTCATGCATGTAGAACTTATATGGATCTGTTTAAGACAGACCTGAATTATAGAAATAAATGTGAAAAGGTTCTTAGAAAACTAGGATTTATAAATAGTTGATAATGAAAACATTAATAAGTAAGCTTGTATGCTTTTTTGTTGGTCACAAATGGACAATTTTATGGACATATTACAATGGAAAGGTTCATTGTAGATGTAAAAGATGTAATAAAACTAAAGACGATTATATATGGGAGTTCATGTAATACATCAGTTTCCTTCAACAATTGCTGTACATACACCACATGGTGCAGGTCAAGCTATTTTATTGATAGATTATGGCTTAGATGTTAATTCTGTATGGTTTGTTAGATTGTCTGGAGGACATCTAAAACACTATTACAGTGATGACATACGCATATATGACAATCCTATGAATGGTGAAGGATTTGATGTAGATATTCCTGAAGATTGGAAACAATAAAACTATGGCACAGTTAACAGCAATTGAATGGTTAGTTAAAGATCTTGAACTTGAGGGATATGATCACACTATACAGATAGTAAAACAAATGGAGAAGGAACAGATACAGGATGCTTATATTATGGGTTGTTATGATATGGCAAGAAAAGAATTTAATCCAGAACAATACTACAACGAAACATATGGCAAACCTTAATTTCATCATTAGACTATCACAATGTAGACATGTTAACACATCCTATCTTGACAGAGGTAAATGGAGTAGGCATGCTTATATAGTCTTTAATCTATTAAAGAAACAATCATGAAAGTATTAATTTATGATATAGAAACTATGCAAGAGTTCTTCTTGATTGTTGCTTATGATCCAGAGACTGATGAATATTATAAATTCAGTCTCAATAGATGGACTAATCAATTAGGCACATTTATGAAGTTTATTGATGAACACAGAGAATATTATTGGGTGGGGTATAATAACCTACGCTTTGATAGTCAAGTGGTTGAATGGGTTATTAGAAACTATGATAATTGGCATGAGTTTACCAATTTGGAACTATGTGCTATGATAGCTCAGAGGGCAGCTGATACAATTCATGATGCTAATTATGAAGTGTTTCCTGAATATAGAGAGGAACAGCTCAGTCTTAAACAAATAGATCTATTTAAGGTGAACCACTATGACAATAAGAATAGGATGGTGAGCTTGAAGAGGCTAGAGTTTGAGATGGATCTAGAGAACATAGAAGAAATGCCTATACATCACAGTAAAACTGATATGACTCAAGAAGAAGTGGTAACAACCATTGATTATTGTATAAATGATGTACAAGCTACCTATCAGTTTTATAAAATAACCACTGGCGATTGTGATCATCCTTTATATAAAGGAAACAATCAAATAGAGCTTAGATTGGATATACAGGAAGAATTTGATATTCCATGCTTAAACTATTCAGACAGTAAGATTGGTGATGAGATGATCAAGAAGTATTACTGTGAGGAGAAAAAGATAGCATATAGAGAACTACCAAAGAAGAGTACATCTTTTAGAAAGTCAATATCTGTAAAGAACTGTATAGCTAAATATGTATCATTCCAGACAACAGAGCTTCAAGATTTCCTATCTAGGATTAAAAAGATTAGTCTAAAGATGCAGGATGATTTTAAAGAATCTATTGTATTCTATGGTAACACCTATTCATTTATGAAGGGTGGTCTTCATACAGAAAATAAGCCCAAGATATTTGAGGCTGATGATGAGTATGAAATCATCGATTGGGATGTTACCAGTTATTATCCAGCCATCATTATCAACAATGGTCGTTATCCAATGCATTTGGGAAAAGAGTTTCTTAGAGGATACAAACAAATGTTTGATAAACGTATAGAACTCAAACCTTTAGCTAAGAAGGATAAGAAGATTAAGGGTATTGTAGCTGCTTTAAAGCTTGCTGTTAATTCTGTGTATGGTAAGAGTTCTGACATGCAAAGCTGGATATATGATAAGCAACTCACTATGTTTACCTGTATAACAGGGGAGCTTAGCCTATTAATGCTTATTGAAGCTTATGAACTTCGTGGTATACATGTTATATCTGCTAATACAGATGGTGTTACCATTAGGATTAAGAAGACTGATTTAGAACTAATGAAAGCTATTAACGCCTGGTGGGAGAATCTAACTACATATGAACTAGAGCGCACTGACTATCAGAAGATTATATTTAGCACAGTAAATGATTACATAGCAATTAAAACAGATGGAGAAATTAAGAAGAAGGGAGATTTCCTTACAGATTTTGAGCTTCATAAAAACAAGTCTGCTCGTATTATTCCTATTGCTCTTGAAGCTTATTATGTACACAATGTTCCTATTGCTACTAGTATTTGCTTTCATAATAATATTTTTGATTTTTGTTTACGACAAAAGTCTAGCAAAGATTTTCACTATGAAGGCTGGAATAGAGCAACAGGAGAAAAAACAAGATATAATAAGCTAATTAGGTATTACGTAAGCAACACAGGAGAAAAGCTTTTAAAGGTGAAGAACCCTGAATGCGAGAGTAATGCTGCTGATGTAAGTCAAGTGGAAGCTGGAGAATGGGTTATGAAAGTATGTAACCATTTACCAAGCTCTACAGATGTAGCTACAGCAGGTGTTAATTATGACTATTATATAGAGAAAGCAGAAAGAATTATAAATAAGATTCTTTATGAAGGTAAAAAACGTAGAATAGTTGTAGATCCAAATCAACTTAGTTTGTTCTAATTAGAAATATAATACCCTTTTGGGTATATTTTTGTCCTTTTTATGACATATTATACCCTTTTAGGTATTATATTTCTAATTTCACATAATAAGTATGAATAATGTGTAAATAATCACATTATTCGTACGTAAAGTGTGTGATATTATACGCAAAAACAAAGGAAACGTATATAATAACAAACATTATATGTAATAAAATATAATATATGAGTAAAATAACAAGAGAAAATCTAGGCGATCATCTCATAGAATTCCAATTAAAGATGGTTGGTAAAACTGTAGAAGATGCTATGAAGGATCAATGGTGGTTTAGTAACATCACTATGACTAAAGAACAGCATACAGAATTTATGGTGTATGCATTTCCATTAGTTAAGAAGATTCTTAGATGTAATAAGGAAAAAGCATGGCGTACACTAGATTGGTTTAATCTACAATTTGGTCTTAAGATTGTACCTACGTATTATGAATACCAAGAAATTAGAAAAAAGGTAGAAGAAGAACTTAAAAACATGAAAAATGACGCAACAAGAGTTGATACAGAAGTATCCAAAGATATTTAAACCATATGAGGGTAATCCTTATGGTGTAAATTGGGGCATTCCAGACACATGGATTCAATTAGTTGATGACTTATGTGGAGCTATTCAGTCTCGTGTTGACCATTGGAAAATGTGGGACAAAGATGGTGAACATAGATGTCCTCAAGTGACATGTACACAAGTTAAAGAGAAATATGGTAGTCTTAGGTTCTATTATTCAGGAGGTGATGCTCAAGTTGATGGTATGGTTAGCCTTGCTACACACATGAGCTATGATATATGCATTGATTGTGGGTCTAGAGAAAATCTTGGTAGAACTGAAGGATGGGTCAGTACCAAATGTGAAGCATGTGCTGAAGCAAATGATGATATATGGAATTCATTTAAAAATTTAAAACAATAAATCATGGGATCAAGTTGGTTTAGTAATCAGTCAAAAGGTAAGAATGTTCAAGATGCTTATAACAAAGCTGTAGAACGTGCTGATGATGAATATGGTCATCAAGAAGGTTATAGTGGTCAGATTAACTCTTCTGCAGGCTTTAGAGATGTTACAAAAGAATGGAAGAATAGTAAGAAGAGCATGTCTCAGTATATGGATGAAGCTATGGATAGGCTTACAAAACATCAAGGAGCCCAAGCTATTTGTCTTGAAGAACCACGTGAGAATAAGAACAAGACCAAGAGTCAAGTGGAGCATATTGTAACGCCTGGTACAAAGAAATGGGTTCTTACATACATTGTCTATCAGGGAGAATCTAGAATTGCTAGTGCTGTAACTAAAGGAGATGCTGTTAAGCGTGCTCGTGCTTATTCAGAGAAGAATCAATGCACCACTACAATCAAAATGGAAAGAAGGCTTGAGAAAGACTCACATGCTCTTGTAGCTAAGGTGACATATAAAAGAGCATCTGATGAAAAAGATGGCAGATGGATATTCTTTGGTTGGGCTTCAGAATAAAATCAAAATTATGGTTAGATTTATTTGTATATTATTGATATTTGTTGTATCTTGTAAATCCCCTCAAGGAGAAGATGGAAAAGTTTTTATAGAAATAGATGGTCGTCATATAGAAATGGTAGCAGACGAATATGATAATCAATATCTTAAGCAATTTGTAACTGATGGAAGATTTATATACATCCCATTTACATTTGAGACAGAAGAGATAGGAGATACATTGCATTCTTTTCAAGCTAAAATCAAACAAAATGCTAAATGAAGATTTTGAAAGAGACTATCTCAAGGATGTCATCTATCTACAGGAAAGAATGTTAGAGCTGGAGCTTGATTCTAAGCATTTGATGGAAGATATAAGAAGAGAAGTGGCTAAGATTATTGTAATAGATGTAGATAAACAATTAGAAAATGGCAAGATTAGAGCTGACCTTCTCCCATTTTGAGCAGTTGCTTAAGAATGGGTATAATTTAGACATGGTGTTTCTGTTAAAACTCATTCAGAAAGAGAAATGTAATATTAGTGAGCTCTGTAAAGATGATCCTAAGTTATCAGCTATTTATCAAGGACTTCTTAGAAAGAAACTTATATCTGCAGATTGTAAACTTATGTTAGAAGGGAAGTCTATATTGGACTTCCTTTCTTCCCCTGCAGAAGAGACATTTCGTAAGAGACTAATGATAGATGATGGTAAATTTAATGAATGGTGGAATGCCTATCCAGGCACTGACATATTCACTCATAAGGGAAAAAGCTTTACAGGCTCTCGTGGCATGAGAGTTCAAAAGGATGAATGTAAACTCAGGCTTAACAAAGTTATAGAAGAAGGAGAATATACATTAGATCAATTGATTGAAGCTCTTAAGTTTGATGTTCTACAGAAGAAAGAAAACTCTGTAACCACAAACACTAATAAGCTAACATTTATGCAGAACTCTCTAACGTATATCAATCAAAGAAGTTTTGAACCATTTATTGAGCTTATTAAAGAAGGACAGAAGATTATAGAAGCTCCTCAACAAATAAATAGTACAGACATATGAGTTTTGAACAATTAAAAAACGAGGTGCAGGCTGGTTTAGATGGTAAGAACAATGGCATACCTATGGGGTTCAATAGATTGAATAAATACATTGGTATCAGAAAGAGTATGTATTTCTTGGTAGGTGGTCTCACTGGTTCAGGTAAAACAAGCTTTATCGATGATGCTTTTGTTCTCAATCCTATTGACTGGTATCTCATGCAGAAAGACCCAAAAATCAAATTACGCATCATATATCGTTCAATGGAACGTAGTAGAACGTATAAAATGGCTAAATGGGTCTCTAGAAAGATATTTGTAGATCATGGTACAATCATTCCTGTTAGTAAACTATTGGGTTGGACAGAAAAGATGACATATGATGAGCACGATATATTTCTTATGTATGAAGATTACATGAATGGTATGGAAGAGTTTGTCACTATTATAGATGGACCAGAGAATGCTGTAGGTGTAGCTAAAGAATTAAAGGCGCATGCCTTAAAAAATGGGCGTATTGAGCAGATTGATGAATATAATAAGTGTTATATACCAAATGATCCCAACACTGTAACAATTGTTGTTATCGATCACATTGGTCTATTGAAGACAACTAAGGACCAACCAACTAAGAAAGAAGCAATAGATAAGATGAGTGATGAGCTCAGATATGCTAGAGATTTCTATGGATACACACCAGTGGTTGTTAGTCAGTTCAATAGAAGTATATCAAACATGATGAGGATTAAGAATGGTGATGTAGAGCCTCAATTAGAGGATTTTGCAGAGAGTTCTAGCACTCAGAATGACGCAGATATTGTACTATCCTTATTTGATCCAATGAGATATAAGGTGTTAGACATATCTGGATATGACTTAAACAAGCTTAAAGATCAGTATGGTGCCAAGTATTACAGAAGCTTACGACTAATTAAGAACTCATATGGTGAAGACGATGTGAGAATTGGTCTTGGTTTTATGGGTCAAATTGGTATGTTTAAAGAACTACCAAAGCAAAAGGACATTACAGACGATGTATATGATTCTATAATTAATAAAAGTTTTTTCTTAAATAATTAAAATGAAATTAAAAGTATTAACATTATCCACACACCCTCGTAAAAACACTGATTATTGGCAATGTGTGTTTATTCCAACAATAAGTGCTTATTTCTCCTCTTATGATGGAGAAGATCGACATTTAGCTATTAATTTTGAGTGGTTATTCTGGTCAGCAACAATCTTAATGTACAATAATGACAAAAGAACAGTATATTACCTCGAAAACATCTGATCCTCTCACTGTAATATATCATTACTATCAAGAGAATCGTGATCCTAACAAGCATCTCAACCTATCTCCTCAAGAACTTATGACCTATCTACAGATGTGGAAAAGCTTAAACTTGATTATGCAGACTGTAAGTGCTTATTATGATCAAAAGTTTAATCTTATTGCTGTTTTAGATAAGGATGGTAAATTTATAAAATACATATGACACTAAGAGATAAACGACAGAAGGAGTTTGCTGAGCAATGGCTTGTAGATAAATGGGGAATTCTTAATTTATGTCCAAGGTTTGGTAAAATACGTACAACCATCAACATTCTTAAGAAGCTAAAACCTAAAACTGTTCTTATTGCCTATCCAGATAATAAGATTAAAGATTCATGGAAGAATGATTTTAAACATGCTAAATACAAAGATGATCACGTAACTTATACTACGCATCTATCATTGCACAAGTATCAAGAAGAAGCTTATGACATTGTTGTTATAGATGAGATACATTTATTATCTGAAGCTCAGATAGAAGCTGCTCAGGCATTATTAGCTATCAATGAGAGGGTGTTAGGTCTCACTGGTACACTTAGTAGGCAAACAGAAATGACGCTTCTAGAAGAGCTAGAATTGCCTGTGAATGCAATATATACAATTGAGCAGGCTATAGATGAAGGTGTTATTGTAGATTATGAAATCCATGTAATTAAGGTGCCTCTAGACAACATAACTGTGAATGACTACAAGGGTAAGAAAAGAACAGAAAAGAAACAGTTTGACAGCTATGGATGGGTGATAGATCAATTGGAAAGATCAGGAGGTAACACAATGTTCCTTAGGCTTGCCAGAATGAGGATTATTCAGAGTAGTATTGCCAAATTACATGCAACAAAGAAGATACTGAATGCATATAAAGATGAGCGCATTCTTGTATTCTGTGGAACAACCAAAATAGCTGACTCTTTAGGAATAGCCTCACATCATAGTAAATCTAAGGATGATGAAACATTTATTGGTTTTTCAGAGGGAGAGGGTAATCATATGGCTGTAGTGAAGATAGGTAACACAGGTGTTACGTATAAACCACTCAATCGTGTAATAATCAACTATTTTGATAGTAATGGAGAAAACCTTGCTCAAAAGATTAATAGGTGTATGGCTATGGAATATGACACTCCAGATAAAAAAGCTCATATATACATTATTAGCTCTGATGAGGATGTAGAGCTTAAATGGTTAAGAAAAGCATTAGAATTTTTTGACAAATCTAAAATTAAATACATATGACATTAGAATTAGTTAAGGTGCAAGATTTAGAAACAGTTAGTCCATTTTATTGTATTCTTGCAGATGGACAAATGATTGCAAATGGATGGTCAGGTGACTTATCTGAAATAACAGAGCTATTTGACAGAATTGTAGCAGATCCAACTTATATAGTAACAAGACAACAAATCTTACAAAGCGCAACAATATGAAAGTAGAAATTATTGAAACAAAAGATCATCAGTTTAGCAATGAAACATGGTATCACATCGAGGTGGATGGTAAACTTTTAACAGGCACTTATTCAACGCATGAGTTCAAAACAAAGAAGCTTTATTTTGAAATTATTAGTGATCCAAGTGTACTAAAACCTGTAAGAAATATTTTGCATTCTGCAGAATTTATCGTATCTTTGGAAGACACTAAAACACAATAATAAACATGGCAAGCAAATTAATTGGGATTGTAGGTGCTACTGGAACAGGTAAATCTACATCAATCAAACACTTAGATCCAAAGGAAACCTACATTATTAATGTAGCAAAGAAAGAACTTCCTTTTAAAGGATCAGAAAAGCTTTATAACGTAGAAAACAAGAACTACAAAGAAGTTGATGATGCTAATGAAATTAGCAGACTTCTAAGAGCAATTTCAGACAAAGCTCCTCACATCAAGAACATTATTATTGAGGACAGCAATTACATCATGGGATTCAATATTGTATCCAAAGCTACAGAGGTTGGTTATACCAAATTCTCTATTATGGCTAGAGATATGGTGGAACTTATGAGAGAAGCTAGGAAACTTAGAAATGACATTAAAGTTTTCTATCTTACACATCCTGATATTATTGAAGATGGTGGAGACATCATTGGATATAAAATCAAGACAGCAGGTAAATTGATTGATAATCAAGTTTTGTTAGAGGGATTGTTGACAGTTTGTCTCTATACACATGTAGAAGAGAACAAAGATGGTTCAACATCTTACAGTCTTCTTACCAATAGGTTTAAGAAGTATCCAGCCAAGAGTCCAGATGGTATGTTTGATGAGATTAAAATTCCAAACAACCTGAAATATGTATGTGATAAATTAGATGAATATTATAATTAAACAAAATGAAAAAGACAATCATCGTAATTAGCGTATTTTTAGCCTCATGTGGAGGATCAACTACAAAAGTTGAAGCAACTTATAATGACACTCCTGGTCCAGATAGCTCAATGATTCTACCTGCATTAATAGACACATTGAAGACATCTGATACACTAGTTGTTAAAGAACCACTTACAGAGCAATAATTATAAACAATAAAAACAAAGAAAACAATGAGTAACATTGGAGGAAAAAAAAGAGAAGTAAATCTAAGAGAATCAGCAGACTATCCTAAGAAGGTGGGTTTGTTTGAAGCAAAAGTTATCGCTGTAAATCCAACTATTGAAGAGTATAAAGCTCTCTTTGATATTGAGTTGAAAGAAGATAGCAAAGCTACAGATTATTTGAGTGAGAGTAGAGATGGCAATAAGACATTGCGTTTAGACTTCTGGCTTGAAGAAATTAAGAGTAAAGAAAGGTTCAAATTGACATTCTTTCTTGAAGACAAAATTAAGGAGAATAAAGAAGGTACAAAGAAGCAATATATCAATAATGTTGGTGTATGTTCTTGGGCAGTTGATCCAAATGATCTTCTTAGCTGGTTTGTTAAGCGTGACTATCGTGTAGCATTTGTTGGTGAAGAAGAACTTTATGAATTTATGCGCACATGGTTAGGTAATCTTGACTCTCGTGATCCAGAAACTACATTACAACTTGAGTGGAAGAAACTTATGAATGGTAACGTTCGTGATATCAAAGCTCAAATTGATGGTGAGTGGGTTACAAACGTTGTTGCTCTTGCTACAATTGTAACTAAAGAGAAAGATGGAGAAACCAAAGAATACCAAGGTGTTTATAATAGACTATTTCTTCCTTCATACAGTTTAAAGCAGTTTAGATTGGTTGATTACACTGAAAGTAGAAACATTTCTCCAATACTCAGAAAAGAGCAAAGAGACTGTAAGGGTGCTCATGAGAAGTTTATTCACAAAGTGGCTGGACAATATGGATGTAAAGATTTCTATGTTCTAAAAGAACTTTCTGAATATAAATCAGAAGACAATCTTGTAGCATCTGATTCTGTTATTTCTGACGATGGTCCAGATCTATAATCAATTAAGTTAAAACAAAATTAGCCTCCTATTGAAATAATGGGGGGCTTTTTTTATATTTGTAGTATGATAAAAGGTAAAATAAGGGTAAAACTTACAGCAGAGTCTATTCTAGAGAAAATTAGTGACTTTGATATATTTGTAAGGTATATGCCTGATAAATCTTGGAAACTCAACCATGTTACATTTTCTCCATTCAGAAAGGAACGTAATCCTTCATTTCTTATTAGTAACAGACAGGGACATATATCCTTTATTGATTTTGCTGATACAAATCTACGTGGTAACTGTTTTCATTTTGTTAAAACACTATTTAATTTTACCACACACGATGATGTTTTAAAGCATATAGATAAGGATTTTGGACTTGGAATACTATCTGGTGAGTCTACAGAAGACTATAAACAAATCATTTCTCAATACAAACAACCAGAGGTTACAAAACGCTATTCTCTTATTCAGGTGATAACTAGAAAGTTTTCTATTAGAGAACTTGAATATTGGAATCAATATCATCAATCTATAGATGATCTTAGAGCTAACAATGTTTATGCCATTAAGAAGGTCTATTTGAACAAGCAATTGTTCTATATCAAAGAAGATGAACTTACATTTGGTTATCTGTATGATGGTCATTGGAAGATCTATAGACCTTATGGAGACAAGAAGAATAAATGGGTGCCCAATAATGTACCTATTACAGCTATGGATGGTAAAGATGATATAGTAAATTGTAAGGTGGCGTTTATTAATAAGAGTAAGAAGGATTATATGGTGATGAAAAAATTGTTTCCATGTAGTTGTGCTGTTCAAAACGAAGGAATAGGATGTTTTTCTCATGAGAATTTAGAATTCCTAAAAGCAAACTCAGACAGACAAATTCTTTCATTTGATAGTGATGTCACTGGTGTAGCAAATTCACAACAAATTACAAAACTATTTGATTTTGAATATGCTAACGTCCCACGTAAGTATCTATCAGAAGGAATTAAAGATTGGGCTGATCTTGCAAAAGCTCATGGAATGAATGCTATTGAAGACTATTTAAAGAAAAAACAACTATTATGAACGTACAATCATTAATTGATGCCATTCAGGCAGAAGTAGAATTTCTATCAACATCTGAAGGAGATGAAATTGAATGCATAGGTATAGAAAATTTAGAAGGCATATTAAGTAAATATTTTGATTTTAAAATTAAACTCACACAAGAATGAGCACAACTCCAACGTACAGCACAACAAGAGGATTGATTATTAACGCAGACATTCCTCAACAGACAAGGACTTACAAACCAATTACACATGGTAGTCTTATTGATCTGACATTGAACAGTATTGAGAAAGCAGGATTTACATTGGACAAAGAAACCTATTCAATGGCACAAGGTGGTGCTATTGCTAATGGTCAGTTTAGTATTAGAAACATTGCTGATAGTGAAATGCAATTGCAAATTGGCTGGCAGAACAGTTATAACAAGTCATTGAGTCTTAAGTTTGCAATAGGTGCACGTATATTTATTTGTCAAAATGGTATGGTTCATGGTGACATGGGCTCTTTCAAGAAAAGACATAAAGGTGATGTTCAAGAATTCACACCAAATGCTATCAGTGAATACATCAAACAAGCTGGTGATACATTCCAACAAATGCAAACAGAGCGTGAAGCTATGAAGCAAATTGAAATGACCAAGCGTGTTAAGGCTGAGCTTATTGGTAGAATGATGATTGAAGAACAATTTATCAGTACTACACAAATGATGATTATGGCTAGAGAGCTTGAGAATCCAACACATGATTATGGTGCTCCAGACAGCATGTGGGAGCTTTATAACTATGCTACATTTGCTATGAAGGAATTACATCCTTCTATTCGTATGAATAGTCATATCAAAGCTCATAGCTTCTTTGTAAATGAATCAGGTGTATTTGTGCCTGCAGTGCATCAACCAGAGAATATGCATATTAGTGATGGACTGAATGAATTTTATCAACTAGCAATGGAATTATAATATGAAATGGGATTTGTTTAAAGAGTGTTTTCACGAGAGCTGGCACAGTAAAATGCAACCTTTTATTGAAAGTGAGGAGTGCGATAACATCTATAAACATCTTAAATCAGAATCAAGGAGGGGCAAGAAAATTGCTCCTCTTTCTTCTGTTATATATAGGTGTTTTAAAGAAACCTCTTTGGATGATCTAAAGGTGGTTATGTTAGGCATGTGCCCCTATCACACATTTTATAATGGTGAACCAGTAGCAGATGGTCTTCTTATGGGTTGCAGCGTTACAAACAAGTTACAACCTTCTCTAGAGAAGTTCTATGAAGGTGTAGAGAAAGACTTATTTGGTCTCAATCTTAAGTATCAAAAGCTTCCAGATGTTAGTTATTTGGCTCACCAAGGAGTTCTTATGTTTAATGCTGCTCTTACAACAGAAATGAATAAGGCAGGAAGTCATATAGAACTATGGGAACCATTTACTAAATATGTTCTAGAAGAGATTATTACGCCCACAGGTGTTCCTGTAATATTTTTAGGTAAGGATGCTAGTAAGTATGTGAAATATACAAGCCCATTTGCTTGGAATTTCACAGTGAGTCATCCTGCTAGTGCCTCTTACAAGAATACAGATTGGGATACAGAAGGAACATTCGCTAAGGTGAACAAAGTGCTTAAAGACAACAACAATTATCAAATCATGTGGCTCTATAATGTGCCATTTTAAATCGAAAAACAATGAAACTAGCACTTGGAGGAACATTAGAAATAGGAGATCCTATTCTTATTAGTTATGGATCTGGTTTGTCCTTTGGACTGTTTGCAGGATATGGCAGAGGTACAATTCAGTATTATACACCTAGTGGTATTATTTATAACGCTGAAGCTGCAATAAGAAAGAGCACTAAGCCAAAGTTTTACAAAGCTTACATACATGGAGACAATACACAATATAGGGTGGCAAAGGTGAACCCAGAAGTTTTACATAACACTGAAGACATAAAACAATACGAACAAGCAATTTATATTTTGAAACAAGAAAACATAATGAGATGATCTTAGAAAAACAAACACAAGCTGTAGTTCTCCAAGAAGGAGACCAATCACAAGACTCAATTGGTATGTCCCTCGACTTAGATTCTGCTCAAATTTTGATGCAGATGTTAAGTAAAAATCTGTATTCAGATGATATAGGCTCCACTGTCCGTGAGTGTGCAAGTAATGCACTAGACAGTCATAGAAGAGCTGGGACCACAGATCCAATTATTGTAAGCTTTAAACCAAATAAAGACAACAATTTTGAGTTCTCTGTAGAAGATTTTGGTATAGGTTTAGATGCTGATGATGTAAAGAATATTATTAGTAAGTATGGTAAGAGTACAAAGCGTGATTCAGCCAACGAACTAGGTATGATGGGCTTAGGATTCAAGGCTCCTCTTGCATATTGCTCTAGCTTCTATTTTGTTTGTAGGAAGAATGGTGTAGAGCGTAAGTATATGATGTATGAAGGAGAAGAAGTGAACACTATCGATCTTCTTTATGAAGCACCTACTAAGCAGCGCAATGGTGTAAAGGTGATTGTTCCTATTAAGTATTATGATAGACATAGCTTTATCACCAAAATTAATGAGCAACTGGCTTATTTTGAGAATGTATATTTTGATGTTGATGGTATAGATAATGATTTTACCATTATGAGACATGAGCATTTTCAATGGAGCCCATTGTCTAGAAATAGCAACTTGCATATCTGTTTGGATAATGTCTATTATCCTCTTGACTTTGGAAAGATAGGAATCAATAGTATTTATTTTCCTATTGCATTGAGGTTTAGTCTGACAGATGGTTTGTTTCCTACACCAAACAGAGAATCTCTTCGTTACACCACAGAAGCTAAAGCTGTGATTATGAAGAAGATACAGAGTGTAGCTAACTATTTTGTTGAGAAATACAACGAAACAGTGAAAGACACAGATGATATATGGGCAGCAATGCAACACTATCGTAATTCATCAAGGATGATTAGCCCTGTAAGTGGATCATCTGATTCTTGGGATGTACAACCTTTTAGTAAGTATTCCACTGTAGGATTTGCTTCTCCAAGAGTGAATGGTCTATATTATCACACTGTTGAGTATTATAACAGGATGAGTGAATACATGCTTGGTGAATATGAAATGAAGCATGAGATTTACAGAGGAAAGTTCTGTAAAGCTAGTTCTTATACAAGGCTCTCCCAGAAGATGAATGAAACCATTTATATCTATTCTGATAGAATTAGTGGTATCAAGAAAGAATATCTGAAGAGCCTCAATAAAGTGGGACAAACTCAGCATATTGTAAAGAAGAAGTTCAGTTACAAGCTTGGAAGTGCTAAACTAGCTGCTAGTGGTTACGAGAATTATTATAAAATTCTAGACCTTGGTAAATTCCATAAACAAGAATGGAGAAATATTATCAAGGAGTTCCAGAAGTTTGTTGGTAATGTTACATCTAGGTTTATAGATCTTGACACTATTGATATTCCTCAGGCGTTTATTGATAGCAAGAAAAAAGTTACTATTAATGGGATAGCTGTTTCTAAAGAAAGGAGAAAGAAGCTTCAGGGAGAAGTTACAGGTAAGCTTGCTTCTGCTTTAGAGAGAACTGTGTATGGACAGCATTCTAAGTTTGTTTCTAATGTTATCCAAATGGCAGATGCGCATAAGAATCCATATCTAATAGTTTATGGTTCTTCTAGCAATCAGACATTGTTTGATCAGATGTTTTCTGTATTTCCTCCTAACAAAACTAGATTCATTGTGTTTTCTGAGAGGGAACTTAATAACTTAAAGGAAATCGATTTACATAACTGGATACATATAGATAAATTTATGAAAGGAGAACACATAGTTTTCAAGAGAGCAGCTACAGCTTATTTGATTAATGAGCTGATTAGAGAATACAGAGAAGTATTTGAAAGAATAGAAAAAGTTGCTCAAATATCAACAGACTTACACGATAAGATGACACAATTGAATAATTATTCACAAAAGAATTATCTTTCTGGTGATCATACATTGTATGAATCTATTATCAAGATAGCTAAAGAGAACAATCTGTTTGATCTTTCCATTTATTCTGTGTACAATGATGTAAAAGCCTTGTTTGAGAAACTTCCTTTTATTAAGCCTATGTTTAGTGCAAGTAGCAGGTGGAATCACAAAGAAGTGGATGGTATGACACTAGCAATTTGTGACTTGTTCAAGTATTATAAGCAGCGCATTGATTGGAAACATTACAATGTAAAGCTTAACGAAGATGTAGTTACACCGTTAGTAGATGTGGATGTAGAAGAATTAGCTTAATTTATCAGGAAGGGGCATATTGTCCCTTCCTTAATTTTTAAAACACAAGTATATGAGTATTTTTTCGTTGTCCTGGTTCAAGAGACAGTCAGAGTTAGAGAATTTAGTTATTGAAGAGCAAATGCTCAAGAATGAGATTTTAAAGAAAGAGTTAGGCGGCAGTGATTTTGATTTAGACAAGAAGCCTTATTTGAATGTTAAGCTTGTAAATGATGTATTAACAATTGTACTTAGTGATGGAAGTATTCTCACTAAGCCAAATGCTACAGAGCAAGATTATCGTACAGCTGTTGTTGCATCTAAAGAAGCTACATTGTTTGACATTTGTTCTGATTCAGAAGTTTCTGCAGAAAAAAGAAAGCAAGAAGCAGAAGTTAAAAGAATTCAATCTCTTCAGGAAGGAATCAAATCTTTAGAAGGACTAGATGATTTTGAGATAGAGGGTAATTCTGTAAAGCTAGCTGGTACAGGTAGGACTATGCCTCAACTTCTTGTTGAGAGGTTTATTGAATTGGTAGAAATGTATGAGATGGACCCATTTAATGAAGTGACAGTAGATGAAGAATATCAAGCTCTTAAGAGGTTCTTTATGTGGTGTTGCCTTAATCCAAGAGCAGAAGTTGCTAATGATCTTTATGAGTTCTTGAATAAGAATTCTTTCAGAATCACCAAGCAGGGATTCTTTGTAGCTCTTAGGAATGTAGTTACATTACATGGTGGTGTAGAGCTTGTACAGTTTGTAAGTAATGCTTACAATAAGGTGAAAGCTGTATGGAAGAAGAGTCCTGATAAGTACACTGTGTTCTTAGAGAATGGTGTATATAAATTAGTACATGAGGACGATCTTTATAATGAAGAAGAAGTTGAATGTTGTGATTGTGATGGTACAGGATATATTTATGATCATGATAATATGGAGGATGCAGTGTGTGATCAGTGTGATGGAACTGGTATAGTTACAGAAGGAGTTTATCAAGAAAATGGTGAGAAGATTGGTAACCTGACTGAGTTATATCTCGATCTTCCTAATAGGCATGAGAATAGGTTTACAGATGCTCACACACGTACATTTGACATTCGTATTGGACAAGTGGTGAACATGCCTCCAGAAGAGTGTAATTGGTCTACAGCAGATTGTGCTCATGCAGGATTGCATTTCACAGCTGATGAGATTAACTATGTAGGATGTGGTGACCAGTCTGTTCTTGTTCTTATCAATCCTATGAAGATTGTAGGTATTGGTGAACATAAGGGTAGATGTTATGAGTATCTTCCTATTATGACTGTATCTCGTGAAGAGTCTACAGAAATTCTACATGATCTTGATTTTGACACTCTTGAACTAGATGAGGCTTTCGTGATTCGCGAATTGCAAAATCTTGCTGAGAAGGCTAAAGAAGGATTTATTATAGAATCAACTAAACATCAATTTAACATTCCTCCTATGTCACACATTCAAATCAACACAATTGTAACCTCTCTAGAAAAAATGAGAAATTCTATTTCTAATAGAGTGAATATAATCAATTAATAAATTAGGATTTGTCCCAGATTTTTAGTAAATTTGGGACATTTCCTTTATTTTATGAGAAAGAAAACAGTTAGAAAACCAAGAGCAAATGCCTCTCCTAAGACCAGGAATAATGGAACAATGACAGAATCAGCATTCTGGAGTTTCATTAGAAGTGGACTTAGGCAAAAGAGCAGATGGTGGAAACCCATTACACAATGCAAACTAAATGCTAAAAGACCTTATAAAGGTCCTAATAAGCGTCAGAAGTTTGAATATCAATGTAATGTATGCAATAAATGGTTTCAGGAAAAATTAATCAATGTTGACCATATACATCCAGCAGGTTCGTTAAACTGTGCTAATGATCTTCCAGGATTTGTTGAAAGACTGTTCTGTGAGACAGATAATCTACAGGTGTTATGTGAAACTTGTCACGATTTAAAAACTCAAAAAGAAAAAACATGCAAAAAGAAGTAACAAAAACGTATTTAGGATGCGTAGAAATTAACAACAGGTTTGTTAATGAATGTCTTGAGAAGAAAGAAAGTCTTTCTATTGTTTATAAGGGTGATAAAATGACTCTCACGCCTGAAGAAATAATAAGTAAGGAAGTAAAGCTTCATAATTCTGATCAAATTCATGCAAGTAAAATAAAAGGTGGACCATCTTATAAACTTATTGCTTATGAGTGGAATCCTGATGAAACAGAATTATAATGGAAGATCAAATACAAATATCTATCAATAGAGAGCCTTCATTTACAGAGATTTGGTATGAAGGAGCTGTTGACTATAATGGAGAAACTTACCAGTTCTGGTTAATACATCCACAAGGTGTAGATCCACATGGTAATGAGTATGAGATAGATGTAAGATGGTTCTTTGCTAGAGTTCCTAGAGAAGTGAGAGGAATGTTACCGTACATTATTGACGCATTTAAACAAAAACAAAAATGATAGCAGGGAAAAACAAAACAGAAAAGACTTATAGAGCTATCATTATGGATAGCTCTTCTAGTCTTAAAGAATTCTCTTTAGATAGAAAGAAGTATTATAAGAAATATGTTCTTGGAGAGAAGTCAGAAGATAAAGACACTCAGGCATCTATTATTGGTAGAGTGGTAGAAACATTGCTATTGGAGCCAGAAGAGTTTGATAACAGATTCTATATGTCAGCTTGTGTATCTGCTCCTACAGGACTTATGTTGGCATTTGTAGAAGCTCTGTATAAACATACATCAGAATCTACAAACGAGCATGGACAAGTTACTAGAGGATTTGAGGAAATAGCTTTGGACGCTTATCGTGATTCAGGATTTAAGATTAAATTTGATGCTGTAATTGCCAAATTTGTAGGATCTGATGCTGAAATCTTTTATAATGAAATAAGAACTGTTAGAAGCTCTGGACTTACAGTTATCACCACAGAAGATGTCACAAATTCTGAAAAGATTGTGACAGAATTAAAGACAAACAATGTCACTGCAGAGGTGGTAAACCTAGTAAATAGCACTAGATGGGAGATATTTAACCAGATGCAGATAGAAGGTTATGAAATTGGTGGAGTTAAGTTCAAGAGTATGATGGATAAGCTTGTCATAGACCATAACAAGAAGACTATCCAGGTTTATGACCTTAAATGTGTTTGGGCTGTAGAAAACTTCTTTGAGGAATATTATCTCTATAGAAGAGCATACATCCAAGCTTATTTGTATTGGACAGCATGTAATAAGATAAAAGAGGAATTAGACATAATGGATTATTATGTAGAATATCCTAAATTTATTGTATGTGACAGTACAAACTATCTAAATCCATTGATTTATACGCTATCTACAGGAGATATTAATGATGCTCTCACTGGATTTGAGTATAAAGGAAAGAAATATCCAGGTGTTCAAGAGCTTATTTCTGATTTGAAATGGGCTACTGAAAATGATACATGGAATATATCTAGAAAAAACAGTTTAACTAATGGTGTAGTAAATCTAAGGGGGTAAGATGGAGCTAAAGAAAACAATCACTAGTATATTTATGGTGCCCACTCTTAAGATTGATAGGGAGAAATTGAAAAACAATGAATTTATCAATGCCTATATAAAGGATGGTGATAAAGATGTGCAATATAACAATGCCATCTATCTATTATTCAATCCTAAAGACATTGATAAATTCAAAGTTTTTCTAGATGAGGAATATGAAAGAACAAAGTCCATAATTGATGATTATGATTATGAAGGAGGATTTGTTGTGCTTGTTTATGAACTAAATACAAAATTCAAGAAGGATTTTGGTTTAATTAAAATGGGTAGGTATTCTAAAACTTCTCCAGAATTTCAAGCTTTATTTCCAAAAGTTGTTAAACTTGACAAGAATGGAATGAAAAAGGATGAAATCAGTCTTCAATATCGAGTTTTTAATAAAACTGAAGATTTGAAAGAGTATTGGGAAGAGAAACTTGGTATAGAATTTGAGGATTCTATGGAAGTTTGGCAGGGATTTATAGAAGAAAATGAAATATTATTTATTGACAAATTAAAAGAACAAAATGTATAACGAAGAATTTTTACAGGATGTAATTTGGAATCATGGTATAAACCAAGCCATTATATTTTGTCAGCTCGAAAGTGATAAATATAATAAGCAATTTAATGAAATGACAGCTGGAGATCCTATTGCACATCAAGAATTGCAATACGAAAGAGATTGGTGGGCTGAAAGGGCAGAAAAACTTAAAAACAACGAACCATGTTAGAACTATTAAAACAGTATCCAGAAGCAGCTAAGGCAGTGAAGACTTATTATTTGGAACTTATGTTAGATGGTCTAAATGATGAGAGTTTGCCTGAAGATTTCAAAGAACACGTTAGAGCTCAAGGATTAGATGATAGCAGAATAGCAACAATAATTGAATCTTCTCCAAGAAGTCTATTTGATGTATTTGATAACAATAGTATATTTATCAATATAACTTTTGATCATGAATACAGAGTGTTTAGATGGAGTGTAAATGGAGAAGTGGATAGTGAAAACTATCCTTTTAGGGTGGCTGCAGAAAAAAATGCTATAATTGAGGCTTTTAAACTTTTAAATGAAGAAATATGTCAGATCCAATTGTTGACCAAGTGATAGCTAAGTTTCAAAGTAGAAGTGAAATAGGAGCTAGGAAGTATGGAGTAACTCTCCATGCAAATAATAAGGATAACTATCTTATTCATCTCCAAGAAGAATTAATGGATGCGTGTAACTATATTGAGAAGCTGATGACACAAAATCAGGAATTAATTAATATAGTTAAAAACACTCCTAATGATTCAGAACTTGGTCAAAAAATAAGAGATTTGGTTAGATAGAATTTTTAAAATCTATTGGTTTATAAAGATGAGGGTTGTATATTTACAATCCTCATTTTTTTAACCAAATAACACAAAAATTTATGGATTTAGGATTAGAAGCACTGAGTTCTATCACTGTATTTAGTAAATATGCTAAATACATACCAGAACTAAAGAGAAGAGAAACTTGGAATGAAATAGTCAACAGGTATCAAAACATGATGATTAAGAAATATCCTAAATTAGAAGAAGCTATTTTAGTTAGTGGAAAGTTCATAAAAGAAAAGAAGGTCTTACCTTCTATGAGAGCTTTACAGTTTGCTGGACCAGCAATGGAAGTTAACAATGCTAGAGGATACAATTGTGCCTATCATCCTATTGATAGTCTCTATGGATTCTCAGAAACAATGTTTCTTCTACTAGGTGGTTCTGGTGTAGGTTATTCTGTACAGAAGCACCACGTAGAACAACTTCCTACAATCACCAAAACAGGCAAGAAAAGGCACTATTTGGTAGAAGATTCTATTATGGGATGGGCAGATGCAGTGAAAGTGCTGTTTAAAGCCTATTTGGAAGGTAAATTTATGCCTGAGTTTGATTTTAGAGCCATTCGTCAGAAGGGTGCTAGATTGATTACAGCTGGTGGTAAAGCTCCTGGTCCAGAACCACTTAAGATTTGTCTTGCTCATGTACAGGCTATTCTTGACAGAAAACAGGAAGGTGAAAAACTATCTCCTTTAGAATGTCATGATATGCTTTGTCATATTGCTAATTCAGTGTTAGCTGGTGGTATTCGTAGAAGTGCCATGATAGCTCTATTTAGCCATGATGATGAAGAGATGATCACTTGTAAGTATGGTAACTGGTGGGAACTAAATGAACAGCGTGGTAGGGCTAATAATAGTGCTGTATTAAAGCGTGAAGAAGTGTCACAGGATGAATTCTTTTCTTTATGGAAGAGGATTGAAGCTAGTGGATCTGGAGAACCTGGAATCTATTGGACTAACAATAAAGATTGGGGAACTAATCCATGTTGTGAAATAGGCTTAAGACCATATCAATTCTGTAACCTATGTGAGGTGAATGTTAGTGATGTTGATAGTCAAGAAGAACTTAACAACCGTGTAGCAACAGCTGCATTCTTTGGTACTCTTCAGGCTGGATTCTCTGATTTTCATTATCTAAGACCTATTTGGGCTAAGACAACACAAAAAGATGCTCTTCTTGGAATAGGAATGACAGGAATAGGAAGTGGTGAGATTCTTAAATACAATCTAGATATTGCTGCTCATGTAGCTAAAACAATGAATAGCATGATAAGTGCTCTTATTGGAACTAATGAAGCAGCTAGACTCACATGTATTAAGCCTAGTGGTACAACATCATTGGTTCTTGGTACAGCTAGTGGTATACATGCTTGGCATGCGCCACATTATCTCAGGACTATGAGGTTTAATAAGAATGAAGACATTGCTAGCTATTTGATGGTTAATCATCCAGAGCTATGTGAAGATGATGTTCTTCGTCCTACAGATACAGTTTGTGTACGTATTCCTGTTAAAGCTCCAGAAGGATCTATATTCAGGACAGAAACAGCTATTGACACTCTTGAACGTGTTAAGAAGTTTTCTCTAGAATGGATTAAACCAGGACACATTAATGGTGATAATACACATAACGTAAGTGCTACAATTTCTATTCTTGAAGATGGATGGAAAGAAGTGGGAGATTGGATGTGGACTAATAGGGATGTATACAATGGTTTGAGTGTATTGCCATTCTTTGGTGGTTCATACAAACAAGCACCTTTTGAGGACATCACAGAAGAAGAATATAACAAACGTATTAGCTCTTTACATTCTGTAGACCTAACCAAGGTGACAGAACTAGATGACACTGTAGACTTTGGTCAAGTGGCAGCTTGTGCAGGTGGTGCATGTGAAATATCATAATATGAAACACGAGTTTATAAAAGATGTTCATTACTATCTAGATGGAAATAAAGTGGTTTTCACAGAAGCTTATTATTTACAGCGTGGTGTATGTTGTGGAAACAATTGTAGACATTGTCCATTTACAAAACCTGTAAAGAAAGGAAACACTGAACTAGAGGTAAAAAAATAATATCTGTTTTTCGATTTACGCCCTAGGATTTCTATCCTGGGGCTCTTTTTTTATATCCAAAAAGTTTTGTTTTTTCAAATAATAATTCGTAAATTTAAGCGTAAAATTAACTAAATATGGCAAAAGCAGCAAAAGAATCAACAGGAAACAACAAGTTTCAAGAAGCATTAGACAAGCTAAATAAAGCGTATGGTGTAGGTACAATTATTACACTAAGTGGTAAGTCAGGTGGCAATTATGATGTCATCAGTACAGGAAGTATTGGATTTGATTATGTCACTCTTGGCATAGGAGGATTTGTAAAGGGTAAGATGTATGAACTTATGGGCTGGGAAGGCTCAGGTAAATCTACAATCTGTGGTCACGTTGTAGCAGAATGTCAAAAGAAAGGTGGAACAGTGCTTTATATAGATGGTGAGCATGCTGTAGACAAGAAGTATTTTGAATCTCTAGGAGTAGATACAGAAAAGATGTTAATTGCTCAGCCTAGCTGTGGCGAGGAAGGATTTAACATTGCTATGGAAATGATTAACACTGGGACTATCGATCTTATTATTATAGATTCAGATTCATCTTTGATTCCTAAGAAGGTGTTAGATGGTGAGGTGGGTGATTCGTCTATTGGTAAGAAAGCTCTATTGAACAGCAATGCCTATCCAAAACTAAAGACTGCTCTGTCTGATCATAATGTTTGTGTGATTGTAATTAGCCAATACCGTGAGAAGATTGGCGTTATGTTTGGTAATCCAACAACAACACAGGGTGGACATGCTCTAAAATATTACACAGATTGCAGGATTGAGGTGAGTAAGTCTTTAGCAAAAGAAGGAGATGTCACTTATGGTAATACAACTAAGGTGAAATGTGTTAAGAATAAAATGTCCCCTCCATATAAGCTAGCTCAGTTTGAGATTGTTTATGGTGTAGGTATTGATAAACTTAAAGAAATCATAGAACTTGCATGTGATTTTGAAATTATCAAGAAATGGGGAAAAACTATTACCTTTGGTGAAACTAAGTATGATGTCACTCAATTTAATGAAATGTTATTAGACAATGAGGAATTTTATGATAACCTTAGAAGTCAAATTGTAGACAAAATTAAAAAAACAGAAATAAAACCAGAAGAACATGTTGAAAGTGAAAATTAAAAAGCTTCATCCAGATGCTGTCATCCCCTCCTATTCCAAGGAAGGGGATGCAGGTTTGGATTTGGTAGCTACAAGTATGGAAATAATCAATGATACACAAGTAAGATTTGGAACAGGATTGGCTATAGAAATTCCTTATGGATATGTAGGACTTGTATTTCCACGTTCGTCTATATTTAAAGCAGGCTTATCATTAAGTAATTCTGTTGGAGTAATTGATAGTGGATACAGGGGAGAGATTATGGCTGTGTTTAATAGAAATTTCCCTTCAACACAAACACCATACAATATTGGAGATAGAATTGCACAAATTATCATTGTACCATATCCACAGATTAGTTTTATTGAATCAGAAGACCTATCTGAAACATCTCGTGGAGAAGGTGGATTTGGTTCTACAGGACTATAAAATATAAATCATGAAAACTCTTTTCTACAATGCTGTATATTGTAATCTATGTGATGACACTATACAAAGCTACTATGGTCATGACTACAAACACTGTAAGTGTGGAAATGCTATGGTTGATGGGGGATTGAATTATGCTAGATGGGGATGGGGTGAGGATAATAGCGTAATTGATTTTAGCATGTTTATAGAAGATCATCCATTCTCTCTTATTAGACAGTATTTCTATAGATGGAATGCTGTAACCAATGAGTATATTCTTCTTAAAGATATACCAGATGATTGGTTAGAAGCCATATTGTGGTATTATATTCCCTCTTCTTATCAATCAGCATCAATGCGTGATGAATATTTAATATTATTTCTAATGGAAAAACAGTATAGATTTTATGGCGAAGAGTAAACTAATTCTTGATATTGAAGATAATGATTTAAACCTGTTTCAAAAGCAATACCTCAATCTAGCAGATATCAAAGAGGAAATTGAAAGACTAGAGTTTGAAGAAGATAAACTTGATAAGAGAAAGAAGGAATATAAGTTATGGAAAGAAAAAATGAACTTCTTAATTGATATGTATAATATTAAGGTGGGGTGGAAAGCTTATAAAAAACTATTATGAAACAACAATGTAAAACATGTGGTAAAAACTGCGAAGGGGAATACTGCTTTTTACATAAACCAAGAAAACCATTAGCCAAAACTGGTGTATTATCAAAACTTGCAAAAAATACAAGTTTTGATGATTCTATATCAGAAATGCGTGAGTTTTTTGTACGTATATGGAACAAAAGACCTCATCATTCTCAGGTGAGTATGGACTATTTAGGTAAAGAACCCCTGTCAATATTCTTTCATCATATTCTTGCAAAAGAAAAATACCCTGAGGCTTCTTTAGATGAAGAAAATATCATACTTTTGACATTAGATGAGCATTCTAACGTAGAAAACGATATGTATAAGTATCCAGAAGTGAATAGAAGACGTGAACTATTAAAGAAAAAGTATGAAAGAACCTAAGAGAGAGTATAAAAGTGATATTAAGTATAAGGTTACATTAAACGAAGAACAAAAAGAAGCTAAGCGATTGATTATCAACAATCAAATTGTTGTAATCACTGGTAGAGCTGGATCTGGTAAGTCATTAGTTGGAGCACAGGTTGCTTTAGACTTTCTCTTTAAGAAGCAATGTGAAAAGGTATTTGTCACTAGAGCTACAATTGAGGTGGGAAATAGTCTTGGATTTCTTCCTGGAGGGATAGATGATAAGTTTAATCCCTATCTAGAGGCATTCCAAGAAAATCTACTTAAGTGTTATGATCATCTAAAGATTACAGAACTACTTGAGCAGAAGAAAATCCTCACCTATCCTGTACAGTTCATCAGGGGTAAAACTATTGATGATCTATTGATTGTAGAAGAAGCACAAAACCTTACAAAGGCTCAAATGCTTGCTATTCTAACTAGGATAGGTAAGACAGGTAAAATCATAATCAATGGTGATCTGGAACAAACAGATATTAGGGATAATGGTATAAATGGTCTTGCTTATTGTATAGAGCTCTCTAAGAGAATTCATGAGATACAATACATTAAACTTAAAGAGAACCACAGGAGTGATCTTGTTGGTAAAATTCTAGATTACGAATACGGTAAATAAAACAAACAAAATGAAAAATCAATTTTTCTACACTCGTAAAGAGTTAAAAAGTGGTACACCTGAGAACCCTGTGTACATTGAATTTAAAGACAGCTTTAACATGGAAAAGGTTGTAAGAAGCCTTAGTATCGAAGATGATAGAGTGTTAGTATTATTGGACGACATCCATGAGAGAGCTCAAGAAGTTCCTGATGTTGATCCTAGGACAGGTAAACCAAAAGGTGTTAAACGTCAGAAGAACACATTCCAATCTGAAATCTATTTAGATCCAGAAGATGCTAAACGCTTCTTCGAGCTTACAAGTATATGAATAAATATAGAAATCTTGACTGTGTTGTCCCTAGTATAGGTGGTAGATTAGGAAACAATATGTTTATGATTGCTCACGCTTACGCTAAAGCGTTAGATCAGAATAAACAACTTGTTGTTCCTAGAAAACAAGTGGGGCATATGGAAGACTTTGTAAATAATATATTTAGAAAGCTTGATCTATATATTGATCAGCCAGCTGAATTAGTAAAAACACCTGCCACTATACACACTGGATATTGGCAAAATGAAAACTATTTCAAGAAATACAGTGAGGCTGTCAAACAGTTATTCTCTGCTCCTATAGAGTTTATAGAAAAGGCGTATGTTGAATATCCTTTTTTAAAAGACTCAACTGTCACTGCAATTAGTGTCAGAAGAGGAGACTATCTCATCTATAAAGAATACCATCCAGTGGTGAGCAGAGAATATCTGGATGCAGCTTTAACTAAGATTCCTGTTAGTAACTACAATTTGATATTTACTGATGACATACCTTGGTGTAAGGAAAATCTATCTCACATAAAAAATGTTCAATTTATAGAAGCTCCTATTCATGAACAGATGTGGTTGATGTCTTTGTGTGATCATTTTGTAATTTCCAACTCATCATTTAGCTGGTGGGGTGCCTATCTATCTCGTAATCAAAATAAGATTGTAGTAGCTCCTCAAACATGGTATGGACCAATGGGTCCAAAAACCTGGCAGGAAATATATTGTGAGAAATGGATTGTTTATCCAACTTACTATTCAGAAGGTTTCATCCATCCTAAATAAAAAACAATGATATCTGTATTAACTCTCACTTATAAAAGACATCATCTTCTTGAAGAAGCTATGCAATCGTTTTTATTACAAAATCCCACAATAGAATGTGAGATGGTCGTAATAAATGATAATTCAGAGGTGGATTATGTCTTTGATCACAGTAAAATAAGGATTATCAATTGTAAAAATAGATTTCCTTCTATAGCTGCTAAGCTAGAATGGGGCTATAAGCAGTGTAAATATGATTACATCTATAGACTAGATGATGATGATCTACTTACACCATGGGCATTATATAATGCAAAAACAGATATAGATAACAATCCTGGATATGATGTATACAGAAGTAAAGGAATGTATTTCTTTTCAAACTATAAATTTGAGGGAGAAAGTTCTAATATAAACAATGGTAACATCTACACTAAAGCTTATTTAGATAGAATTAAATTTCCTGCTATAAGTATTGGAGAAGATGCAGATATAACATTTCACAAAAATGGTAATGTATATCAATCAACTTTGAAGAATACAATGATTTATAGATGGGGAATGAATACATTACATATATCTGGAATGGGCAATCAACCAAATGAGGTGATTCTAGCTCAGGCAGATAAGGTGCTAGACAATAACACTAAAGGAACTGTAAGTCTATTTCCAAGATTTAAATACGATTATTACGAACAAATAAGTGGTAAAACAATGAAAACATATATTCAATTAGGGGCTAACACAGGACATGATGAGTTCCAAAACATGGTAACTAAATCAAAGGATAAACTGAATGTGTTTCTATTAGAACCTAATACAGATCTTATACCTACACTGACTACAACCTATTCAACATTGAGTAAGATACATAATGTAACAATTTGTCCTTTTGGTATAGCATTGTCTACAGGCAAACAAGATCTTTATCAATATGGAGATATAGATGGTAACTATTCACTTTTGAATAGAAGGTGCCATCCTTTAAAGGATATCTCCACTTCTAAGAAGATAGAAACCAAAACCTTTGAAGACTTCTGTAAACAGTTTGATATACAGGATATAGAATGTCTGTTTATAGATACAGAAGGAATGGACTATGAAATATTAAATTCTATAGATCTAAGTAAAGTGGATATTAAAACAATCATTTTTGAAGAATGGGTCCATGAAGATGATGATATGAATAATACATATAGATCAGGACCTTTGTTTCTACATCAAGTGGTAGTTCCTAAATACAAAGACTACAATTGGGAAGAGTTTGTATCTGGAGGAATGAATAACTTTAAACTGACAAAAAAGCCCTCTTAATTGAGGGCTTCTTTATTATTTTGATAAGCGTTTCTGCTTCATAGGAAGCATAGGACTTTTAAGTCTAAGCTTTGTATCAGCTTCCTTCATGTAATTATCCTTTGGTCTAGGATTTTTCACTTTAGGAGCTTTGTTTTTTCTGGTTGTTTTACCAGTTGTCATACTATTTGCAGCCATATTCGCATTTTTTCATTGATGCTCCAGACTTAGCTTTCATTTTACCACCATTTTTTTGAAAACCCATTTTGTTTCTAACAGGTGTAGGTAGTTTTCCAAGACTTTTTTCTTTGTCTGCAGGTACAGCTTTCAAAGAACCACCATCTTTCATCTTCTTCTTAGGAGCAGGTTTATCAACAGTGATATAAGCCCCTTTACGTACAGCAGATTTAGGAATCATTTTTCCAGGAAACATTTCACTAGGAACTGAATCTTTAGATGCTTTTGCTTTAACTCCAACTTGAGCTTTTTTTATCTTTGCCATTTTATTTCTTTTTAGATTTTATTTTAACACCAACTTTTGCTTTCTTAGAAGCTGATTTCTTTGCAACTTTCTTGCCATATTTAGCTTCATTAACATCTTTATCACCACCAAAGAAACTTTGACTTCCTTTCTTTTCACCTCTAATGCCAGGAGCAGTGGATATTGGAGTTTCTCTCTTCATCATTATACGTAAAGACTCTCTATCTGCTTCCTTTTGTTCTTTCTTGCTTACCCTAGGAGTTTTTCCAGACAAAGCAGAAGATCCCTGACCAACAGGTCCACAACTTTTGTTACCTTTTGAATCTGTTTTACATCCACGTAACTTATCACCATCCTCAGCTTTTCTAATCTTCTTAACAGTTGCCATGTTATTTCTTTTTAGCTTTTATTTTCTTTTCTTGCTTAAGCATTGCTGCTGTAGGTTTCTTTCCAGATCCTTTATTAGCGCGCAAATTATCCCAAAGTCCTCTTTGAGAAACAGATCCATCTTTACGTTTAATCATTTCTTTCATATCAACACTTCCATTTTCTAAGTGACTTATTGATTCTGCTATCTGGATCATTGGCAGTTTTAGAGCTTGTAAGCTTCTTCTTCATGCCACTCATCCTTGCACAGAATGATTTCTTTCTAGAGCCTCCTTCAGGCTGTGGTGCTTTAAGACCAGGTTTTCCAGGATTAGCTCTATTGTAAGAAGCTCTTCCTTTAGCATTTAGTCCTCCTGATTCAGACTTTCCTTCTTTTCTTTGCCACGCTGGAGAAGCTTTACCACCATCACGAAAAGAATTTCTATCTATACTATTACTTCCTCTTGATTCACGTCTCACTTCTCTATCAGCTTGTCTATTAGCTTTACGATTTTCTTTTTCACTTTTACGTTCTTCTCTTTTAGCCTGACGCTCAATACCACAAGAACGACCTTCACCAGCCACTCTATAGCCTAATTGAGCCTTTTTAATCTTCTTAACAGTAGCCATGGCTATTTCTTTTTACTATTGTAATTAGGATTTTCTTTGTGCCATTTTCTTACAGAAGCAACACCCTGTTTAACAGTTTTAGCTTTGGCTTTCTTTGTGAGATTTATCTTGTCCCACTTACCAGCAGGAATACCAGCTGTATGGTCAACAACTACATCTCCTTTCTTATTTTTAAACACTTTATGTGTTTGTCCTCCAACCTTTACTACAGATCCACCAGATTTTAATGTACTTCCTTTAAATGGACCCTTCTTTTTAATAAGAGGACCATTAGGAACAGGCGTAATACCACCACCATTTTTAAGAACACCCTTCCCTACATAAGCTTCTGCTTTCTGTGGGTTATAAACTTTTGTTTTGGGTATTCTAGCCATATTATTTCTTTTTAATAGGTTGCACCTTAGAAAGTTTCTTTTTCTCTTTAGTCATCCAATCAACTTTCTTAGGAGTTTTCATAGATTTCCTAACCTCACTCCAAGCATCTGAAGATTTCTTTTTCATTAGCTTCCTTTTCTAGATTTAGCCATTTTCTTAAATGTCTTAGCAAGTGCTTTTCTTTTAGGCGTGCAAGTGGCTTTAGTCATAGGAGTGCAATAGCCCTTATGAGCTGGATTAACAGCTTTCTGTATCCAATTCTTATCCTTTGCCATTATTTCTTTTTAGCTTTTGATTTAGCACCAAGTGTACGTTCTTGAATCTTAGTCCAAGCACCTTTAGGATCTACCATAGGAGCTTTTACCTTCTTATGAGCTACACCTGCAGAGATGTTCTTAGCTGATTTAGTTACCTTTTTCATTTCAATTATTTTTATCGTTTAAACATATTGGACATAAACCATCTCTGTCGAGCTCAACTATGTGAATTCCACAGAGATTTGTCATTTATTTACCAATCTTATCTTCAGCACCAATGCGACCAATAATAGCAAGAATGCTACCAAAAACAGAAAGAGCTTCACTTAAAATAACAGAAACATTTCCATTAGCAGCTTTAACAGCTTCAACTTGTGCTTTAAGTTGCTCAAAATCAGCGTTTTCTGGGGAAGCAACAGGAACTTTTAGGTATTCTGTCAATATAAATCCACCAGCAGCGATTAGAATTCCCCAAATTGTCTTTGACTTATACCAGGCTTTACTACTTGTACTCATAATAATTATTATTTAATTTATTTGTTATCGTTATTCTCTTGGACAAATCCTGCATCAAACCCTTTACCTAGAATATTCTCTACTATTTTATTAGCTTCATTCACTAATAAGATCTTTTGAGCTTCTTCTGTAGCTAAAATAGCCCTAATTGAGTTCAAAATAAGGGCAAAATCATTGCCAGTTATCTCAAATACGTCTGTAGGCTGCCATTTGTAGCTTTTGGTTGGGTCAAATTTACTTTCCATATCTATTTAATTTTTGGTTTAATTGCAAATATATGGAGGATGTTATAATTCTCCAAATTTATTTTAAGCGTTTACATTCACCACTGTGAATACATCTGACCCGTTATAATATCCAAGTCTTGTTGTTCCTGCACTATTTTTAAACATTTGTTTGGAGTAACTACCATATATTATTGTTGCTGCAGATATATCAAATGTAGCATTTGCAAAATTAGCTTCTATATATGCTATAGTTTTTGATGTTAATGTTCCACTTGTTAAGAAATAAAATACAGAAGAATATAATATGTTACCTGCAATAACAGTATTACTTAATGTGTTATCGCTGATAGCACTATCATTTACTGTGTTATTAGAAATATAACTATTACCATTTAGTATGTTGGCATTTATCTGACTGAAATAAATTAATATGTTATTGTCTATTTTACTATCAACAGTTAGTGTATTTTCAGTTATGCTATTACCATTATTTAATGTATTCTTATTTATTCGACTACTAGTTAATGTGTTACTATTGATGGAATCATTCTCAATTAATTTATTACCATTAATGTAACTATCAATTAGTATGTTACTATTAATGAAACTATAATTATTTAGTGTATTACCAATTGTATCATTATCACTATTACTACCAATATAACTATTAGTTAATGTGTTAGTATTAATTTCACTACTACTAGTTAATGTGTTATTATTAATATAACTACTACTAGTTAATGTGTTATTATAAATATTACTATTAGTTAATGTATTAATATCAATACTACTATTAGTTAATGTGTTATTGATAATATAACTACTATTAGTTAATGTGTTATTATTAATATAACTATTATAAGTTAATGTGTTATTACCAATACCACAACTAAGATTTACTGTGTTACTATTAATACTACTACTATTTAATGTGTTATTATAAATATTACTACTAGTTACTGTGTTATCATCAATATTACTACTAGTTAATATGTTAAAACTTATTGAACTTTCAATATTTAATATATTATTATTTATATTAGAAGTATTGGTTAATGTGTTATCTGAAATTGAGGAATAATTATTTAATATATTATCACTTAAATTACTATTTACAAATATATTATCTCTTATTCTTGCATTATTTATAGCACTAAGTTGAATGTAACTATCATTATCATATATATTATTATAAATATAACTGCCATTAGTTAATGAATTCACATATAATGATGCACCATTAAAATTTATACATTCAAAATATGAGTCTTTCACATAATTTGATTGTACACCAATGTAATTGTAATCATCTGTATTAAAATCTTCAGGTCCGTTTCCCCATTGAAAGTCTTTAATTGGATTTCCAAAATCAGAACCATCAGGTGATTCAAATTCAGTAAACACTTGGAAGTTACCATCAACATCATTGTTCCATTTATCCTTTCTGCGGATAATCATGTCATGTTCATAGTCATAATGTATAACATCAGCAACAACGTTATAATTAACATCATTAAATGCAACAACTGTCCAATCAGCAGCAGATAGTGTATACTTATCATCAGCTGTACCAACTGCTCCTGATGTATTTGTCCAATGTTTTCCTCCCCAAATAGCATCATCACCTATTGCATAAGAAGGACTAACACCTCCTGTTACATCAGCAGTAGCTCCTGAACCATTATCAATGCTTGTAGCAAGAGACCAATCACCACTTATCCACTGAAGGAAACCATTAGCAAGGTAAGTAGCTGTAGCACTATTATCTGCCGTTACTGTCTGACCACTTGTAAAGGTCCCAACAATATTTGACATTGTTAGCGTAATATAATTACTCCAAATTCCATATCCGTTGTTAGGAGTAGCTTGACTATTTAGGTATATTGGATTGTAGAAGATACCATGTCCTGCAAGAGCTAATGTGTTTGTTGTAGCTGCTTGAATGAGGATGGTTGTACCACCATAGAGGGGAACATCAACACCTTCAATTAAATAATAAGCTCCTGGTGTAAGACCGTTGCTTAACACAAGTGCATCAAATTCTATCTTGGTGACACTTGTTGCACCGCCACCACCTGCTTGTTGTGATATTAAGAGGTCAAGATCTAACCACTCCTTAGGAGCTCTAGCTTTCTTATCCCAATAACCAGTTTTTATGTATGTAGGCATTATATTAATTTAAATTTATTTCGAACGTTATTGTTGCAGAGCTTTTTATACTCTTGGAGAGGTCTAATCTTATTTGTAATAGATTGTGAAACTTTAGTAGTTCTTCGAGAAGCATATTTGTATACTTAGGAAGACTGGGTGCTAGTCTGAAGTGTAGGGAATTAGGGTTCTTTGTTATTTCTAACGTAGAAAGCTCATCCACAGAATCTATAATTCCTTCTAAGTGAGCAAGATAGGCTATTTCATTATCCTGCATCACCTTTGGAAAGAATTTCGTTTGTATTTGCATTAACTAAGTGTAAGTAAGTATTTTGTTTTAGCTGCTTCTCCAGAGAGAGAATCTGCTAGATTACATACATCGTGATATGAATTTGCTTCACCATAGTCTTTCAAGCTAGAAGCAAAAGATAAGAGATTTGACACACATTCATTCCCCGTACAGTTTATAAGAGGTTCTATTTTATAAGCACTAGGACGTTTTCCTGTGTAGCCCATAATCTTTTCAATCAATCCATCTTTGAAATCATGTACATAATCGTACAATCCCCCAAGAGCTTGATGTTCTGCATAGCTAGTTGTTTGCCAATGAGTTAAATGTAATTGCTCATGGAAATACGTGAGCTTTGCTGCGATGGTTTCAAGAGTTAGAGCTCCTCCAGATGATTTTGACATCATGTCTTCTGGAAATAGTGATTTTGCCATTTTATGTTTGTTTTACGTTTTAATCGCCTAATATTTCAAATGATAATGTTCCTGTAGGACAAATAGATGATGCAATTGGTGCTGGCATAACTAATTTTACATCACCATCGCCACCATCAGAATAAACACCAAATTGTGTGTATAAAGGATTTCCGTTAAGAATATTAATTAGTGCTGTTAGATTTGCTGCATCATCATCATCTGAATACACATAATCTACTTCCACATCATCACAAAGTATTCTCACCGCTACATTGTTTATTGGATATGAATCAAGTGGAGCAGTGTATAAAGTTATTCCAGAAACATTACAACACTCGTAAGCAGGAGTTTCCTTCCAATTACCCACTGCAGGTTTAAACCTAT